>Ga0315331_10000067_pt1 | contig 53827 bp, 57 predicted proteins | sample M160m34915metaG_FD_203456 | JGI IMG/M metagenome (GOLD analysis project Ga0315331, IMG submission 203456) | Ammonia-oxidizing marine archaeal communities from Monterey Bay, California, United States - M1 60m 34915 | ecosystem: Environmental > Aquatic > Marine > Intertidal zone | place: USA...
TACATTGTTTCTTTTATAATATTTTTTTAAATTTGAGATAATTTTTCTAGCATTTTTATTTCTTTTATATTCTTCTTTTGCCAAGACCAAGCCTTTATATATAAATGGAGAAATCTTCCTGCCATAATTAGACAATCTAGTATTTCTTGAACTCATTGCGAGACCGTCATTCTCCCTAACTATGGGATGAGATATTATTTTAATTGGTAAATTTAGATCCTTAACCATTTGCCTGATAATAATTAGTTGTTGCAAATCCTTTTCACCAAAGACTGCAAAGTCTGGAAGAGTTATGTTGAAGATCTTTAAAACAACTGAGGTTACGCCATCGAAGTGCCCTGGCCGAGAAAGGCCACAAAGGTGATTCTTTAAATCATCGACTATAACTCTCGTTTTATAATCTTTGGGATATATATCTTTTATATTTGGAGCAAACAAATATTTAACTCCTATACTTCTTAGTTTTTTTATATCAGATTGTATAGTAGAAGGATAATTTATTAAATCTTTTTTATCATTAAACTGTTTTGGATTTATAAATATTGTTACTATTGTGACACTGCTCTCTTTTATAGACCTCTTAATGAGACTCAAATGCCCTTCATGGAGAGCACCCATAGTTGGAACAACCGAAATTTTATTTTTACCCTTATTCCTTATACTCAAAGAGATTCTTTGCATTTCTTTGGCTGAGGTAATGATTTTAAGGAAATTTGTTTTTTTTGACTTCATTTTTATAGCTACTTAAGGATTTCTTTATCAATCCCCTCATATTAGAGTAATTTTTTACAAATGATGGATAAGGAGGGGGAGTTATTCCCAGCATGTCTTCTGTAACAAGTATTTGTCCATCACATTTCTTACCAGCACCAATACCTATAGTAGGTATCCTTAATGACTTTGTTACTTTTAATCCTAAATTATCCGGCACCCCTTCAATTACAACAATGGAGGCGCCATTCTTTTCAGCCTCTTTAGATAGCATTAAGATATAATCTTGGTCTGATTTACTTTTCCCTTGTTTTTTATAGCCTCCATAAATATTAAAAGATTGAGGACATAACCCTACATGGGCTACTACCGGAACCCCTGCATTTGCAAGTTTTTGTATTGTAGGAATAGTGTCAAAGCTAATTTCAAGTTTAACAGATTGTGCCTTTGTAGACTTGATTATCTTGCCAGCATTTTTTATAGCCTCTGATGTAGAAGATTGATATGACATAAATGGCATATCTATACACAAATGGGCATTATTGATGGCTTTTGATACTACAGTTCCATGATATATCATTTGATCAACTGTTACACTCAGTGTTGTTTCTTCACCTTGGAATACGTTACCAAGTGAATCGCCAACAAGAACGAAGTCGCAATAATTATCTATGATGCTTGCAGTTAGATAATCATATGCAGTCAAAGCGACGATAAATTCTTTATTTGCCTTCATTTGATGCAAATCTTGAATAGATTTTCTCAATAGTACCTCTTAATTATTTACAATTTTATATATAGCTTTATTATATTTAAAAATCATGTCTATTAATAGTGAAAACTTCTCCCTTCTTTCGAAATTGCCACAATATGTTTTTTCTTCAGTTAATGAGTTAAAATATCAGGCAAGGGCTAGAGGTGAAGATATTATTGATTTTGGGATGGGAAACCCTGATCAACCAACACCAAGACATATAATAGAGAAATTGTTAGAGTCATCACTTCAAGGAAGGAATCATCGATATTCTGTTTCTGCTGGATTACCTAAGCTCAGACTTGCAATTAGTAATTGGTATAAAAGAAATTATGATGTTCAACTGGATCCTGAAGATGAAACTATTGTTACAATAGGATCCAAGGAAGGTTTGTCTCATTTAATGATTTCTTTGCTAGCTCCTGGCGAAACAGTGCTTGTCCCAGACCCATGTTATCCAATTCACAGTTTTTCCGTTCTTATTGCTAGGGGGAATATTAAGGAATATGACTCTATTGATGATAATAAGCTTTTAGAAAATATTGAGGCTGGATTGAAATCTAATCCAAAACCAAAAGCATTAATTATCTCTTTCCCTAGTAATCCTACAACCCAAACTGTAGATTTGGATTTTTTCGAAAAAATTGTGAGTCTTGGGAAAAAGTATTCTGTAATAGTAATTCATGATTTTGCATATGCAGATATTTGTTTTGATGGATTTAAGGCACCCAGCTTCCTTCAAGCTTCAGGATCAATGGATGTTGGCGTAGAGTCTTTTTCATTGTCAAAAAGCTATAATATGGCAGGTTGGCGTGTTGGCTTCATGTGTGGGAACAAAGAGGTTATTTCTGCTTTAAAAAGAGTTAAAAGCTACTTGGACTATGGAATATTTCAACCAATCCAGATATCGGCAATAACTGCCTTAAATGAAACACAGGATTGTGTAAATCAGATTAGAGATAATTATAGATTACGAAGAGATAGACTAATTGATGGATTAAATAAGGCTGGATGGGAGATTGAAAGTCCAAGGGCCACCATGTTCGTATGGGCTAAGATTCCTGATAAATTTTTAGAGTTAGGATCATTAGAATTTTCTAAAAAATTAATTAAAGATTGCAACGTTGCTGTTTCACCGGGAGTGGGCTTTGGATCAAGAGGAGATGAATACGTAAGGTTTGCTCTAATTGAGAATGAACAACGCATACAGCAGGCAGCAAGGTCAATAAGAAAGCTATTTAAATAATGAGGAATTTTTATTACATTTTTATTATCTTTTTTGTTCTAATAGCTAATAGTCAATCTCAGAATTACAACTTCAATAAAAGTATTATTGCTGTTTCATCAATTAACAATTCAGCATATAAAAAAAATAAAATTAATAAATATATAAATTACTTTACTAAAACCGAAAAAGGCCGAGTTTTTTTCAAACAAACATATAGAAGGCAAGGTTTTTTTAAAAATAAAATTCAACGAATTTTTAAAGAATACAACATCCCTAATGAGCTAATTTATTTATCTATGATAGAAAGTGGGTTTATGGTTGACATAGTATCAAGCGCTGGAGCAGTTGGACTTTGGCAATTTATGCCATCAACAGGTAGGATTTTCGGCCTAAGGGTCGATAAATGGATAGATGAAAGACGAGATTTTGAAAAATCAACCTATGCTGCAGTTAAATATTTTACAAGTTTAAAGAAGAAGTTTGGTTCGTGGGAATTAGCTATGGCTGGCTATAATTCAGGTGATTTAACTGTTAAAAATGCTATCAAAGAATATAAATCAAGAGATTTTTGGTATTTATCACAATATACATTTCCCAAGCAGACAAAAGATTATGTGCCTCAGATTCTAGCAGTAATACATATCTCAAAAAATTTAGAAGAATTTGGTTTCAAGGATAAGATTGTTGAGCCAATAGACGATTTTGATAAAATTGAACTACCGCCCCAAACTACATTGGAATATATAGCAAAAATTTCTGATATAAACTATTCTACATTAAAGAAAATTAACCCATCTCTAATTAGGGGTATAACACCTCCAGAGGGAACCTATTCGATATATATTCCTTACGGTTTTAAGAGCAAGATATATAAAAAACTAGCTTCTATGCCAGCAAATGATGGAGTATTGAAATATAAAGTTAAAAAAGGGGATACTTTAGGGAAGATTGCTCAAATATACTTTAATTCAGTAGATGAGGTTATGAGATTAAATAACTTAGATTCTACCAAGATATATGCAGGTCAAGAGTTGCTTATTCATAAAAAATTTTATGAAAATAAAATTAAGATTAAAGAAACTTCTTTTGTATACCAAGTTAAAAAGGGTGATAGCCTTAGCTTAATTGCAAAAAAATTTAGCATAACTACTAAATATTTAAAGAAAATAAACAACCTCATTTCGAACAAGATTGTTGTTGGGCAAAGACTTAAGATTATTAAAACAAATGAGTAAGACAAATATAGATAAAATTATTGAAAAGGTATATCAAGAAAAAGAAGACGAAATCAAAGCAAAAACCCAATCGTTTTCACAGATTAATCATTCGAATTATCATCAAACATTTCTTGAACTAGCTTTTGTCATATTAGCAGCAGGTACAAGTGCTCAGTTAGCATTAAAAACAGTTGGTATCTTATCTAAAAATAATTTTGTTTTTGATAAAAATTTACCTGAGATTATTTCTAAGTTGAAAGAATGTTATAGGTTCTATAATGTTAGAGGTAAGTATATATTTAATACAAGGAATTATATTCGAGAAGAATACAATGACAGTTTTGAAAAAATATTTAAGTCTTTTGGTTCTCACTATGAAAGAAGGGCCTTTTTTTCATTAAATTCAAGCATACAAGGGGTTGGAATGAAGGCAGCAAGCCATTTTTTAAGAAATATAGGGTTTGTTGACTATGCAATCCTAGATAAGCATATATTAAATATTATGAGAGAATGTGGATTGATAAGTGAAGATTTTTCTCTTCTTAACGAGAAAAATTATATTAAAATAGAAGAAATCTTGAGAAAAATTGCATTAAAGCACAAGATAACTCTTTCTACTCTAGATTTGATTCTTTGGTACTATAAAACAGGGAAAATTATTAAATAATACCCTTGATTAGCGTGTAATATAATTAATAATTCTTTAAAGGAGCTCTAATGAAATTTGAAGCAGTTATCGGTTTAGAAGTACATTCGCAATTGAAGACTAAGACGAAACTTTTTTCACCTTCAAATAACGATTTTGGTGAAGACCCTAATGCAAATGTTTCCGTTGTTGACCTTGGTCTCCCGGGAGCCCTACCAGTTATAAATGATAAGGCAGTTGATTTAGCAATTCTTGCAAGCATGTCAACTGATTGCACGATAAATAAAAAATCTACCTTTGCAAGAAAGCACTATTTTTATCCTGATTTACCAAAGGGTTACCAAATTAGTCAATATGACGAACCCTTGGCTTCAGATGGTGTGATTGTTATACCAGATATGCAAGGCAATAATAAGAAAATAAGAATCAATAGAATTCATATGGAAGAGGATGCAGGCAAATTAATTCATGATATCTCAGATAATTATTCTATGGTAGATCTAAATAGAGCAGGGGTACCTCTAATTGAAATTGTTTCTGAGCCTGATCTTTCTTCAGCGGACGAGGCAGTTAGCTATTTAAAGAAGTTGAGGAATATTTTAATATATGCTGATGTTTCAGATTGTAATATGGAAGAGGGGAATTTTCGTTGTGATGCAAACATTTCTATCAGAGAAGTTGGTGAAAAGAAATTAGGCGTTAAAGCTGAGATTAAAAATATTAATTCATTTAAGTTTGTAAAAAAAGCTATTGAATATGAGATTGAAAGGCAGTCAAAAATTATAAGTAATGGCGATAAGGTTATTCAAGAAACAAGGCTTTTTAATTCTACCTCAAATAAGACTTTTTCTATGAGGTCCAAGGAAGATGCTCATGATTATAGGTACTTCCCAGACCCAGATTTAAAACCATTAATCTTAACAGATGAAAGAATCAATAAACTCAGAGACAAATCTCTACAGTCTTATAATAAGAAAATCGAGCTTTATATAAATGAATTTAAGTTGTCCAAAGATGATTCTGAGGTTTTATTGTCAAGCAAGAAATTATCAAAGTACTTTGATGATACTATGAATCAGTTATCTGAGCCCAAACTAGCTTCTAAATGGATAATTACAGAGATTATAAAATATATTGAGTTAGACAATTACGCTCTTGATGTTGATAATTTTGTAAAATTTTTATATGTAATGAAGGATGGAAAAATAAATAATAATTCTGGCAAAGAATTGCTTGAAAAATTGGCAGTATCAAATGGGGATGTAAATGAATTGATTGAATCTATGGATTTGATTCAAGAAAGTTCCGAGGATTTGCTTAGTGATATAGTGGATAAAGTTTTAAATGATAACCCAGATGAGAATAAAAGACTTTTAGATGGAGAAGTAAAACTTGTTAGTTTTTTCATGGGGCAAGTTATGAAGCAAACAAAAGGTAAGGGTAATCCAGGAGTTATCAACAATTTAATTAAGAAAAAGTTTAATCTCAGTTAATTTCGTTATATAGAGCTTGTATCTTGTTCATTATCTCGTCACGTACCTGGTTAATTCTTTCTTTAGATGGCTTTTTTTCAACTTCATATTGAACAGGGTCTCCAAATTTTAAAGTAACACTGGCAGGTTTAATAAATTTGGTTTTTCTGGGAAAAGCTTCAAATGTTCCTTTGATAGCTAGAGGTATTATTGGGGATCCAGATTTAAGAGCCATTATTGCTACACCTAGCTTAGCCTGGCCTATTTTACCATCTCTTGATCTTTGACCTTCAGGGAATAAGCCACACAGGTTTTGTTTTTTTAGAAGCTTAATGACTTTCAAAAGGGCTACTCTGTCACTTGTAGCTCTTTTTACTGGTATACAATTTCCTAAATCACACAAAAATTTAAAAAGAAAATTTTTATTATAGACATCTTCTGCTGCAAGAAAATTTATCTTTCTTCTAGTATAAAAAGCAGTAATAGAATTTATAATTATTCCGTCTAAGTGAGATAAGTGGTTTGACGCGATAACTCCACCTCCACTTTTAGGAATATTATCAGGATTAATTACTTTAACTCTATGGTAGATTTTAAGGTAAATATTAACTATAAAAGTAAGCCAATATTTCAGCTGATATGACTTTAAGTCACCAGAAGGGTAGTATCCCTTATAGAAAAAATCATTACTGATATTTAAAAGTAAATTTCTGACACGCTGAAGTCTCATATTATTATTTATTCTAATTGACTAAAACTATTAAAGGAAGTATTTTTAGTATTTTAATGGGTAAAGATTGTATTTTATATTTAGAAAATGGTGAGTCTTTTAGGGGCTCCTCTTTTGGTTTTGATGGAGAAGTTTTAGGTGAAATTGTTTTCAACACATCAATGACCGGATACCAAGAAATTTTGACAGACCCCTCATACCACTCTCAGATTGTTTTGATGACATACCCTCAGATTGGAAACTATGGAACAAATAACATAGATAACGAGTCAGAATTTTGTTATGCAAAAGGTTTAATTGTAAGGGAATATTGCAAATATCCTTCTAACTTTGAATCTAAAGAATCTTTGGATTCTTATCTAAAGAAAAATAAAGTTGCAGGAATTTCTGGTATAGATACAAGGAGACTTGCCAGAATAATACGTGGGGACGGTGCACAAAAATGTATAATTACTAGAGAAAATAATTTATCTAAATTAAAAGAAAAAATAAAAAATTTTCCCGTAATGAAAGGCAACGACTTAACCCTACAAGCTACATGTGGTGATATATATAATATATCGGGTTCAAAAAATGAAAAAAATGTTTTCATATATGACTTTGGCTGTAAGCAGAATATTTTAAAAATTCTGAATGAAAAATTTAATTTAAATTTGATAGTGGGACCATGCGACACCTCTCCTCAAGTAATCAAAGAAATTAACCCAGATGGTATTTTATTGTCTAATGGCCCTGGAGATCCTGCTGCTGCTTGCTACGCAATAAATAATATAAAGGAGCTCCTTGGTTACAAGCCGATATTTGGTATATGTTTAGGCCATCAACTTCTATCACTTGCGCTAGGAATGGAAACTTTTAAGCTAAAATTTGGTCATAGAGGTGGAAATCACCCTGTAATGGAGACTGAAACAGGCAAAGTTGAAATCACTTCACAAAATCATGGTTTTGCAGTTAAAAATCAAAAAATAAAAGATGTACTAATAACTCATATTAATCTTAACGATAAGACGGTAGAAGGCATCGAGTCCCAAAAAAATAAATGTTTTTCTGTTCAGCATCATCCTGAAGCATCACCAGGACCCCATGACTCAATGAAGTATTTTGAAAAGTTTGTAGAGATGATCTAATGAGTCAAATTGCTCTTTTTATTTTGAGTACAGAGAATAAGATTGACCCGGATAAAGATACAAGCTATTTGTTAATGCTTGAGGCTCAAAGAAGAGGATTAAAAGTTTTAATCTGTGACCATAGGTCTATAAAATATTCTTATGACAGACAGACTAAGAAAATCAACATAGTTGAATCATTAAGAGCAAGCGTTGTTGAGGTTTTAGAAAAGAAGGATGTACAAGATTCAGTTTTTATTAATTCAAGGTGGGCAATAGATTTAAGGTTTAATGTCAAAAGTGAATCCGAATACTTTATTATAGAAAATTTTAACCTAACAGATGCCAGTGTTATATTTATGAGATCTGATCCACCTGTAGATGCTGATTACTTAGAAGCTTGCTCATGCCTAGAGTCAATAAAAGATCAAGTTTTGATAATTAATAATCCTACGTCTTTGATTAGCTTTAATGAAAAATTATGTACTCTCAATTTTCCTGCATTAATTCCTAAGACTTTTGTCCTTGAAAATCCTACAAAAAATGAAATTGCTAAGTTGGCTGACCAGTTTTCTAATGGCGTAGTTATCAAACCCTTAAATCTATGTGGGGGGGAGGGTATTCAAAGATATGATGGAATAGAATTTACAGATTTGTTACTGGAGTATGATTCTTATATTATTCAGGAGTTCATTAAAGAAGTTGACCAAGGAGATAAGAGGATTATTATTTTAAATGGTGAACCCTTGGGTGCAATATTGAGGATAGCAAAGGAAGGAAGTTTTATATGTAATTTTCATTCTGGAGGGACACCTAAGCCTGTTGATATCACAGATGGTGATTTATATGTATGCCATGAAATTAAAGACTTTTTAATTGATAATCAAATATATTTTGCCGGGATTGATATTGTTGGGGGTAAGCTAACCGAGATTAACATCACAAGTCCAACTTGTGTTCAAGAAATTAATTTTGCTAATGGGGTAAAATTGGAAGAAAATGTGTTAGATTTTATTTTAAAGAAAATTAAATAGAATCAGGATGATTATATGATAGACAAGAAGGAAGTATTAAAAATATCAAAATTATCAAGGCTATCAATTGAGGATGAAAAGATAGATAGCTTTATTGAAAATTTTTCAGATATTATAGAATATATAAATCTTCTAGATAATGCGGATGATTCTAATGTCATAAACGAGGAGCTTGCCCAAGATTATTCTGTTAGGGATGATTCAAGGATAGAGAAGTTGACAGTAAAAGAGGTTGTAAAAAATTCTGGAAAAGTTGAGAATAATTTTTTTGCTGTAACTAAAGTGATAGATGATCAATAAAAAATTTCATACAATAGAGTCTCTTGCCGAGGGATTTAGAAGTCAGAGCTTTTTGCCATCTGATATATTAGAGATATACCTAAAAAACATAAAAGAACAGAGTAAAATAAATGCTTACATTTCTATTTATGAAGATGAAGCTCGTAAGAAAGCCAGTGAGCAGGATAAGTTGTTTAAAGAGGGAAGGGAATTAGATATCCTCTGTGGAATCCCAATAAGCTTAAAGGATATTTTTTTAGTTAAGGATAAGCTGTGTACTTGTGGTTCCAAAATGCTAGAAAATTATGTTTCAAATTATGATTCAACAGTTGGAAACCACCTCGTATCCAAGGGTGCTATCATTGTTGGAAAGACCAATATGGACGAGTTCGCAATGGGTTCTTCAACTGAAACATCTTTTTTTGGCCCCACTCTTAATCCTTGGGACAATGAAAGAGTGCCTGGTGGCTCTAGTGGTGGCTCTGCAGCTTCAGTGGCTGGAGAACTAGCAGTTGCTTCTATAGGTACAGATACTGGTGGTTCAATTAGACAACCTGCTTCATTTTGCGGAATAGTAGGATTGAAACCGACCTACGGAAGAGTTAGTAGATTTGGAATGATAGCTTTTGCTTCATCGCTTGACCAGGCTGGCCCACTTACTCTAAATGTAAATGATTCAGCAATTCTATTGGATTCCATGTCAGGTTTTGATGAAAGGGATACAACTTCACTTAAGTTGGAGCCTACTAATTGTTATGAATCTTTAAAAGCTAATAATTTTGAGCCTAATGAATTCAATATTGGTATTCCTAATGATTTATTGAAAAATGGATTGGATCCTGAAATTGAAGAAAGTTTTAATGAATTAGTAGACAAGCTAAGGAGGCTGGGTTTTGGCATTAAGGATGTTGAACTACCTAGTTCTAAGTATGCTGTTGCTATTTATTATATAATTGCCCCCTCTGAAGCTAGTTCAAACTTATCAAGGTACGATGGAATTAGATATGGATTTTCAGAGGACTCTGTTACTAAATCTTTAGATGATTTTTATGTTAACAATAGGTCGCTTGGGTTTGGGGAAGAAGTAAAACGAAGAATAATGTTGGGAACCTATGCTTTATCCTCAGGATATTATGATGCTTATTATCTTAAGGCAGTTAGAGTAAAAAAAATGATAGAAAATGACTTTGTAAAAGCCTTTAAAGAAGTTGACTGCATTCTTTCTCCAACTTCACCCGAACTTCCATTTAAGTTAGGGGAAAAGAAAGACAATCCTTTGAGCATGTATCTTTCAGATATTTTAACAATACCAGCCAACCTTGCGGGCCTACCTTCTATTTCGTTACCATATTCGATTTCCTCATCAAACCTTCCCATAGGTGCACAGTTAACAAGTGATAAATTATGTGAAGAGTCGCTTCTAAAAGTCTCTTCAATAATTGAAAATGAAGTTAAATTTCAAATTAAACCTTAATATTAATTTTTCCAAATCTTTAGGGCCTCATTATAGATAATTTTCTTACTTATCTTTCTTTGTTCTTTAAGAATATTAACGCTTTGTTTTAGAGTTAAACCTTCAAGTCTGAGAGACTTTAAGAGACTTCTAATTTCATTTAAATCTTCATTAAATTCCTTTTTTACAGAATTTTGCATTGTTATTACAAACTCACCCTTCTTAAAAAAGTCATCATCTTTACCTTGAACAATGTCTGTAATCAGACCACGTCTTGTTCCTTCGTTTATTTTTGATATTTCCTTACTTATAGATACAAATACTCCCTTAAAGTTTACGTGTAAAGTATCAAATATATTTAATAATTCTTTTGAACTTGCAAGAATTACTATTGGTACATTTAATTCCAATCTATCAATAAGAATACTGTGGATTTTTTTTGAACTTTTGGGAAGAAAGCCTAGAAACAAGAAGTTGCTAATATCTAAAGTCGATAAAGTAAGAGCTGAAATAATTGAGCTAGGACCTGGTATTGATATTGGTTCAATTTTATTTTCTACTAGTACTTTAATAATTTTATGACCTGGGTCAGATATCAGTGGTGTACCAGCATCAGATATTAGCGATACATCTTTATTATTTTGAATTTCTTTGATTACTAATGGCGCAATCTTGTCACACTTGTCATCATGGTATGAGACTAAAAGCTTGGGTTTAATCTCAAAATAATTAAGCAGTTTTAGAGCGCGTATTTTTTTTTCGCAGAGAATTATATGAGAGTTTTTTAAAATTTTTATTGATCTACTTGAGAAATCATGGAGGTTGCCAATGGGTGTGGGAACAATATAAAAACTCATATCAAATCGGAGGGCCAGGGACTCGAACCCTGAAGTCCGTGAGGACGCCGGTTTTCAAGACCGGTGCATTGCCAATTCTGCCAGCCCTCCATTGTTGAACATTATATACTATATTAATAATAGTTTTTTGCTATGATTAATATTAATTATTATCATTTGATTTTGGGAATAAATGTGTTAGATTTTCTGCTTATATTATGAGCAATGAAGAACATAACACAGAAAAGATAGAAAAAGACCAAGATTCAGTAATCACTATGAAGCAGTTGCTAGAAGCAGGTGTTCATTTTGGTCATCAATCTAGTCAATGGAATCCAGCAATGAAAGAATATATATATGGTGCCAGAAACGGTATTCATATTATTGATCTTCAAAAAACTTTGAAATCTTTTTTAATTGCATATGACTTTGTTAGAGATTTGACGTCAACAGGAAAAGATATACTTTTTGTTGGCACAAAAAAGCAGGCTCAAGAGATTATTGGAGAGGAAGCAATAAAGTGTGATATGCCATTTGTAAATTCAAGATGGCTTGGAGGTACTTTAACTAATTTTAATACAATCAGGTCTCGTGTTGACTATATGCTCCAATTGAAAAGACTGAAAGATGAAGGTGAGTTTGAGAACCTACCAAAAAAAGAACAGATTAGTTTAAATAGAGAACTTTCGAAGCTTGAATACTTATTAAATGGAATAGTAAATATGAGAAAAATGCCTTCAGCTTTATTTGTTGTAGATACAAAGAAGGAAGATATCGCGATCAAAGAAGCTAGAAAAATTGGTATCCCTATCGTAGGAGTAGTTGATACAAACTCAAACCCAAGTGATGCAGACTATGTTATTCCTAGTAATGATGATGCTATTAGAGCCGTTAAATTATGCGTAGAAAAGATTGCTGCAGCAATAACTGAAGGAAAATTAATTTATTCCCAGAAAGTGAATTCCGGTCAAGTCCAACCAGAGGAAGATTCTCAAGATGGACCCATTGTTGAAAGAAAGGCCTTCGTTTTTAAAACAAATACAGCTGAAAATGAACAAGAATCAGTTGTTTATTCAGAAGATAAAATCGAAGAAAAAGTGTAAAAAATGGCAAACCAAGTACTACCAGAACATGTTAGAGATGTAAGAGATAAAACAAGTGCACCTTTACTTGATTGCAAAAAAGCTCTTCAAGAATCCGAAGGTGATATTGATAAAGCAATAGAAATTCTTAAAATAAAAGGCCTCTCAAAGGTAGAGAAAAAGAGTGGAAGGAATACACCTGAAGGGCAGATTTTTTCTTATATTCACGCAGGTGGTAAAATAGGTATTATTGTTGAGATTAATTGCGAGACAGATTTTGTAGCAAGGAATAGTGAATTCCAGGGCTTTGCAAAAGAAGTTGCTATGCAAATAGCTGCATCTGACCCTAAATTTGTTTCAAAAGATAACATGCCTGAGACTTATATTGAAGACGAAAAGAAAATTATTTTAGCACAACTAGCTGATTCAGGAAAAAAACCCGAGATAATAGAAAAAATGGTAGAAGGTAAGCTCAATAAGATACTAGAAGAGTCTTGTTTGTTAAATCAAGTTTATATAAGGGATTCGAAGCTAAAAGTCGAAGATTTACTTAACGACTTAGTCTCTAAACTTGGTGAGAATATTAAAATATCAAGATTTGTTAGGTATCAAATTGGTGAAACTTCAAATAATGAGTAGTAAAACAAAGCTTTCTTATTCTAGAATCCTTTTAAAATTAAGTGGTGAAGCATTACAAGGAAACCAGGGCTATGGTATAGACAATATAACTTTAGAAAGAATTGCTAAAGAGGTTAATGAGGTTTCAAAGTTAGGAGTTCAGGTCTCTATCGTAATAGGGGCAGGTAACATATATAGAGGGGTTTCAGCTGCTGCTCAAGGTATGGATAGAACTACTGCAGATTATATGGGTATGCTAGCAACAGCAATCAATTCACTTGCTTTGCAACATTTTTTAGAAAAAGAAGGATCAATCACTAGAGTAATGTCTGCATTAGAGCTTAATAGGGTGGCTGAACCATATATTCAAAGAAGAGCTATGAGGCATTTAGAAAAAGGTAGAATTGTAATTTTTGCTGCTGGGACAGGCAATCCTTATTTCACAACTGATACTGCAGCGTCACTAAGAGCTCTTGAGATTAACGCGGAAATTATTCTAAAAGCTACTAAAGTTAATGGCGTTTATGATAAGGATCCTGTTAAATACAAAGGGGCTAAAATGTTTAAAAAGTTGAAATTTATGCAAGTACTTGAAAAAGAATTGGAGATAATGGACTCTACGGCAATATCATTATGCAAAGATAATAAGATACCAATTTGTGTGTTTAATCTATTTCAAAAGAATAACATAAAGAGTATAGTGCTTGGAAAAAATATTGGGACCATTGTTTCCTAAGAGGCTAAATTATGAATAATATTATTTCAGAGTGTGAATTAAAAATGAAAAAAGGAGTAGAATCCTTTAAAAAAGAGTTGTCAAAGATTAGAGGTGGTAGTGTTAGCAAAGCTATGTTTGATGATATAAGAGTTGATTACTATGGTGCTCCTGTACCTTTGAATCAAGTATGCAATATTAATATGAGCGAAGATTCTACTGTGATAATCTCACCGTATGATGAAAATGCTATTGATGATATTGTTAAGGGGATACAGAAATCTGACCTTGGATTTAACCCTAGTGTAGACAAGTCTGTCATTATAATCAATGTCCCTCCATTAACTCAGGAAAGAAGAACAGAGCTAGTTAAGTTCCTGGGAAAACAAACGGAATCTTACAGGGTTTCATTAAGAAATATAAGGAAAGAATCAAATGAGGGCGTTAAGAAATTGTTAAAATCTAAAGATATAACTGAGGATGACTCTAAAAGCGGTCAATCCCAAATTCAGGAACTGACCGACAAATACATAGAAATAATCAATACAGAGAGTGGAAATAAAGAGAAAGAAATTACTAAAATTTAAGCAATTATTTTACATTCCATCTTGTTTGTATGCCTTTAAGTCCAATTATTTGGTATATAGCTGAAAGCCCCACTAAACCGTATACCGCATTTTCTATGGATGGCATTGAAGAAAAAAGATAAGAAACTAAGTTAAAATTCATAATTCCTACTAATCCCCAATTTAACCCTCCAATTACTAAAAGTACCGCTGCTAATACATCTAAATTTCTCATGATAAACTCCTTTTGTCTCTGAGTTTTAAGTTAACTAAAATGATGAAAAGTGCAAATTTATAAGGAAATAATTTTAAGATTATTCAAATAAGGCCTTAAAACTTTTGGGACGTCTATGCTACCGTCTGGATTTTGAAAATTTTCTAGTATTGCAACAAATGTTCTTCCTACAGCAAGTCCTGATCCATTTATGGTATGGGCATAATTAGATTTTCCATCAGTTTTGTATTTTATATTTGCTCTTCTTGCTTGGAAAGAGCAAAAGTTACTACATGACGAAATCTCTCTATATTTATTTTCTGAAGGTATCCATACTTCGATATCATAAGTTTTAGCAGATGAGAAGCTTGTATCACCAGATGATAAAGTTATAACTCTATATGGAAGCTCTAGCTTATCTAAAATTGAACAGGCATCATCTGTTAACATTTCAAGCTCATCAAAGGATGAGAATTCATCAGTGATTTTAACGAGTTCTATTTTATTGAATTGGTGTTGTCTGATTAACCCTTTAACATCTTTACCGTAGGAGCCAGCTTCGGAACGGAAACAAGCGCTATATGCCACATATTTGATAGGTAAGTCACTTGTTTCGATTGTTTGATTAGAGTGAATATTAGTGAGCGGAACTTCTGCTGTTGGTATTAGATAGTTTTCAGTTCCTTGAATTTTAAATAAATCCTCTTCAAACTTTGGAAGGTTTCCTGTACCAATAAAGCTATCTTTGTTGCAAATGAATGGAGGAAAAATTTCTACGTAGTTATTCTTAGAGTGCTCATCTAACATAAAGTTAATTAAGGCCCTTTCTAATTTAGCTCCAACCCCTTTGTAGAGATTAAATCTTGTACCTGTTATCTTTGCAGCAGCTTCTAAGTCAAAAAGCTTTAGCTTGGAACCTAAAGTTACATGGTCCAGAATCTTGAAATTAAAATCCCTTATTTTACCTTTTTTTCTTATTTCTTTATTATCGGACTCATCTTTGCCGATTGGAACAGAGTCATCATGTAAATTAGGAATTTCTAGCAATAAATCATTGAATCTTGATTCTATGTCTTTTTTTAGCTTTTCTGCTTCCTTACTTTGATTGGAGAATTTCTTAATCTCTAGTAGTTCGCTTTCTGTTGGTTTTCTCTTTTCTTTTGTAATTTTTTTGTTGAATTCATTTAATTTTGCTTTTAATTCCTCCAGGTTTTGTATAGATTCCTTCCTAGATAAATATAAATCTGAAAAATTTTTGTAATTCAAATGGTAATTCTTGTTAGATAGTTTCTTTAAAACAAGCTCTTTGTTCTTAAATATATAATTTGGATCAATCATTAAAATTTGAACTCACTTTTTTTTTCGTATATCATAACATGGATTTAATTATAATTTTAATTCACTAGAGGTATATTATGAAAAACAAAGAGGTTGATATTCAATTCGTCGGACATTCAACGTTTATTCTGGATGATAAACAAGGAAAAAGGCTACTTATTGATCCATGGTTGAAAAATAATCCAGCATGTCCTGATAATCTGCAAAATCCACAAGATATTGACTATATTCTTATAACACATGGACATTTTGATCATATCGGCGATTTATTTGAAGCAATAGAAAATAATAAAGAAGCAAAAATTATTACTAGTTTAGAAATTTCTTCTTGGTTAAATGCTAAAGGAGTTTCAAATACTTTACCTATGGGGATAGGTGGTACTCAATCTATTGATAATGATATCCAGGTAACAATGGTTAATGCTGTTCATGCCTCAGGTATTGCGGATGAAAAATCAGACTCGCTACTTTATGGTGGCGTGGCGAATGGTTATATTGTAAAGTTTAAAAACGATTTTAGTATTTACTTTGCTGGTGATACTGCAATTTTTTCTGATATGACCTTGATTAAAGAAATATATTCACCTGATTTGGCTGTTTTACCAATTGGAGATCATTTTACAATGGGACCAAAAGAGGCTTCCTTCGCTACCAAGCTTTTAGGAGTAAAACATGTGATTCCTTTCCATTACGGAACTTTTCCTGTTCTAGTTGGAACTCCTGAGGAGTACATAGAGCTTGTAAAGGATTTAGATGTAAATGTATATGTAATGCAAGCAGGAGATGTACTCTAAATTGAGAAAACCTAGTGGAAGACAATATATTAATTACTCTTTTTTTAAGTTTCTACCTTCATGGTATAGCTTGAAGAAAAAAGAGAGAGCCTCTATAACATTAAAAATTAAAAGAATTCTTTTAAAGTATGAAAAAAAAATTACTCTGAATTTTTACTCTACTTATGGAGTAAGGGCAGAAACTGATTTTATGTTTTGGAGAGTCTCAGAAAGACTCGAAGACTTCGAGGATATGACCTCTGAATTACTGTATTCCGGATTAGGCCTGTATGTTGAGAATAAATATTCTTTCTTATCTATGACTAAGCATTCTCAATATGTTAGTAAAAATAAGAATGTTCAACAAGAAGGGACAAGAATTAAAATATCACCTAAGAAAAGGAAATATTTAATTGTATATCCGTTCATAAAAAAAGTTGAATGGTACTTGTCAACCAAGAAGAAAAGGCAAAATATGATGACAGAGCATATTGCTACTGGACATAAATATCCTTCGGTCAGTATAAATACTTCTTATTCATTTGGGTTAGATGATCAAGAGCAAATGGTTTCCTTTGAAACTGATTATCCAGAAGATTTTTTGGATTTAGTTGAGGAGATGAGGTCTCAAAAAGCAAGGGCATACACTGAGAAAGATACACCAATTATAACTTGTATTCACAAAGAGATTTCAGCGCTTTCAAATCTTTTCTAGAAATTAACAATATCATTGTAAATTGCAAAGACCATTAGTGATATTAGTAGAGCAAATCCAACCTTATTTATAAAATTTTGAACCTTCTGATTTATTTTCTTTCTTGTTACCATTTCTATCGTAGTGAACAAGATATGCCCACCATCCAAAAGAGGTATAGGTAGCAGATTTATTATTCCAAGATTAATGCTAATGATAACTATAAATTGTATTGTGGCATTAAAACCTTTTTCTGCAGCTAGTCCAGAATATTTAGCTATTGATATTGGACCAGCAAGTGAGCTTTTTAAGTCCGACATGCTTGAATCACTGCTAAATAAGTTTGAAAGAAGACCTATTACCCCATTAAAGATTAACTTGATCATTTTTATAGAATTGTCGAAACCTTTTTGTATAGATTCAAAGATCCCAAAACTTATAAAAGAAGAGTCTATTTCTGGTGTTATACCTAAGACTCTAGCGTCCGATTCAAATACAATTTTCTTTGCAATTAAATTACCATCTCTTTGAATGGTAATTTGAAATTCCGAAACATTAGGGGTCGAAAGGATTTCGCTTATTTGGTACCAACTTTCTACTTTAATATCATTTATTGTTACAATTTTATCTAAATTATTTAGCTGAGCTTTGTCTGCAATTGATTTTGGCAATATTCCCCCAATAACAGCTGGTTGAAGAGGGAAAACGTAGTCTAATATGTAAAGATTTACTGCTCCTTTGTTTACATATGAGATATTCTTAATTGAATTATTTCTATCAATCAAAATATTTTGTGTTTTGGTTGAATTCCCTGGTTTAGCTTCACCTATGTCTTTCCATGTGCTAACATTTGTATTATTTATTTTAAGAATCTTGTCACCCTTTTTAAAATATTGAGACCCTAAATCTTCTTTTACGTGACCCACAACCGGTGCTTTTTCAAGAAAACTTGGCACGTCTAAACCATTGATGTATACCATTGGTAAAAATAAAAAGGGTAGAAGTAGGTTCATGAATGGGCCAGCAAACAAGATAATTTGCTTCTTGAAATTAGGAATATTTTTATAGCTTCTATTGGGATCAATTTCTACAATATCTTTAGAATCTAGAACTTCGGATATGTCCTCACCTTGCATTTTTACATATCCACCTAATGGTAGCAAAGAAAGAGAATATTTAGTCTCACCAATATTAAAAGAAAATATTTTTGGACCAAAGCCAATTGAAAAATCTTCGACCTTAACATTCGCCCATTTAGCCGCAAGTAGATGTCCAAGTTCATGAATGAAAATTAAAAAACTTATTATTAAAATAAAAGATATAAGACTTGTCATTAAGAATCACTGATTAATTATATTATACGCATCTTTTGATGCTTTTTCATTTATATCTATAATTTCTTTTAAATTAAATCTTTTTACTGGTTTGTGTCTTGCCATTACCTTCTCAACAAGCCTTAGTATATCAGTAAACTTTATTTTATTGGCCAAAAAACTTTCAACTGCAACATTGTTAGCTGCATTCATAACAGCAGGCATGCTACCTCCCAAGTTTAGCGCTTGCCTGGCAAGAGTAAAGGCCTTGTATGATTTTTCATTAATTTTTATTAATTCAATATTATTATTTGCCAAGTTTTTACTTTTGGGTAATGAAATCCTTTTAGGATAACTTAAGGAATAAGCAATAGGGATTTTCATATCATTTTCACTTCCAGACAACATTATATTTCCATCTACAAGCTCAACTATAGAGTGAATATGACTTTTTTTATTAATTATGGGTAAGATTTTATGGTGCGGTATGTTGAACATTATTGATGCCTCTATGATTTCAATAGCTTTGTTCATCATAGTGGCTGAGTCAATTGAAATTTTATCACCCATTGACCAAGTAGGATGATTGAGAGCCTGTTTGGGAGTTACATTCAATAGTTCTTTCTTTTTTTTTCCAAAAAAAGGCCCACCAGAGGCGGTTAGGTATATCCTTCTTATATCCCCAATATTTTCCTTATTAATTAATTGAAAAAGGCCTGAATGTTCGCTATCAATTGGTATTATTTCTCCTGAAAATTTTTCAGCGGTTTCAGTAATTTTTCTTCCAAATAAGAGAAAAATCTCCTTACTTGCTATGCAAACACGCTTACCCATTTTTAAGAACTCTAAAGTGGGGTTCAATGAATTAACTCCTGATGTTGCTGAAATCAAGATGTCTGCATTACTGGTTCTGCCTATTTCATCTAGTCCTTCCTGTCCATGCAGTATCCTGATTTTCCTTAAGAGCGGGTTTTTTTTAAGCAATATAGCATCTTGCTCTCTAAGTGTAGATACAATTTTAGGCTTAAACTTAGATAATTGATCAAGTAAAAGTTTGATATTTCTTCCACTAGCCAAAGAGTATACTTTGAATATGTTTTTATTCTCATCTATCACAGATAGAGCTTGTCTCCCTATTGAGCCTGTTGAACCTAAAATATGGATTTTTTTAGACATTTTTGGAACTACCACCAAACTTTCTATCTATGAGCCTGTATCTATTAATACATTGGTCTAAATCTTTTGTTGTGAACTCAGGCCATAATTTACTGCATATATCAATCTCGGAGTAGGCTAAATGCCAAAGTAAGAAGTTAGATACTCTTGAATGGCCACCAGTTCTGATTAGCAATTCAGGTTCTGGAATATTAGGTAGATACGAATTCTTTTTTATATAGGCTTCATCAATACTTCCTAACTTTTCTATCTGCTGTTTTCTTTCAGTAATTCTTATAACGTTATTAATTATTTTCTTTGTGGTATCAACTATTTCCTCTCTTCCCCCATAATTTATAGCTACATTTATACAGCTACCTTGATTTTGGCCAGTACTTTTTTCTAACTTTCTGACTTTATTTGCTATGGAAGAAGGCAACTTATCTATTCTACCTATAGGATTAAATCTAAGCTTGTACTGATGAAAAAATTCGCTTTTATTATCAAAGAAATCTATGAATAAGCTAAATAAAGCATCAATTTCAATTTTAGGCCGTGACCAATTTTGAATAGAAAATGCATACAGAGTCAAGTTCTTTACCCCAAGGGCATTAATATGTATGCAAATTTCCTTGGCAACATCAAGACCCTTTTCGTGACCTTTGATGGTCGAAATACTATTATTCTTTGCCCATGTTCTATTGCCGTCCATTATTATTGCTACATGTTCAGGAATAGGGTTGTTCATATATTTACCTGCCAATTAACTTAAATAAAATGATACTTATTTTTGAAAATAAAAAAAGAAGTAGGATTACCAATAGCGAGATAGGATAGATACATAAAGTAAGTAGATGAAGCAATATTCTCTTGAGAGGTGGCGTTTTATTTATATTATCTGTAAGGTATGTAAAACCCTTAAAATATCTAAAAAAAATTTCAATCATTACTCTTCGTTCCTTATTGCTTTTATTGGATCAAGCTTTGCTGCTTTATATGCAGGGTATATTCCAAAAAAAATCCCTATAAATGCTGAGAAAAGACAAGCAAGTATGATTGATTTAGTACTTATTATTGCAGGCCATCCAACCAAACCAGACGCAACTTGGCTAAGAGTATATCCTAATGAAATTCCTACTAAGCCCCCAAAAAATGAAAGAAGTGCTGATTCAGAAAGAAATTGAAAGATAATATCTTTACGCGTGGCTCCAATTGTGATTCTAATTCCTATTTCTTTGGTTCTCTCAGTAACAGAGACCAGCATTACATTCATTATTCCGATTCCACCCACTATTAAGGATATAGAGGCAATTGCAGAAAGTAAAACTTTCAATATAGTTGTTGTTTGAAGAATTTTCTTAGTTACATTTTCATATGAGACCATTTGGAAATTATCAAATTGATCTTTAAGCAAACCCCTTTGTTCTCTTAGCATTTTTCTTATAGAGAACTTTGCATACTCAACATTTGTGGTTTTAGTAGTAGAAATAATTATATTGCTAATTCCATACAGCTGTCCTTTATAGTCCCACCTATTTAAGGATGTGTATGGTATGAGAATAAAGTCGTCCTGATCTCTTCCACCAGGAGTTAAGCCTTTTTCTGTTAAATGACCTATTACACGAAAAGAAATTCCATCGATTCTGATTTGCTTTCCTACTGATTCTTCAGCACCAAAAAATCTCTTTTGAACTGATGCACCAAGAACGCAAACTTTAGCTCCATCTTGGACATCTATCCTATTTATAAATGCTCCTGAGGCAGTTGGCCAATCATTGATTAAAGAAAAATCTTCATTACTTCCAACTACAGCGACAACTTGGAGAATATCTCTATAAGATACTTGATTTGATGTTTTGACTATTGGGGAAACAAATTGAACTGAAGGTATACCTTTCATAAGCTTGAGCTCATTTTGTGAAAAGTCAGCAGCTTGACCTCTATAGACACCGCTGGCTGTTCTTCCAATAGGCTTTAAAACTATTGTCTTAGCACCCAGACTTACTAGTTGTTGCTCAATTATATTTTTCGCACCGTCAGTAATAGCAACCAGAATAATAACTGACGTAATACCGATAACTATCCCTAAGGATGTCAAAATTGTTCTAGGGATATTTCTTAGTAGGTTAGTCTTTGCCTCGATGACATTATCTATTATGTATGACAGCTTCATGGATTAAATAATTCTTCCATCTTTGATTCTTATTGTGTCCATTGCTTCTTTTGCAATGCTTTCGTCATGAGTAATTATAATAATAGTTTTTCCTGATTGGTGAAGTTTTTTTAGAAGATTAATAATATCAGCACTTGTTTTAGAGTCTAAGTTACCGGTAGGCTCATCAGCAAGAATGATATCTGGATTGTTAATTAGAGACCTTGCTATTGCTACTCTTTGTTGTTGTCCCCCTGATAATTCATTTGGATGATGCTTTGCTCTGTTAGATAAGTCAACTAATTCGAGACATTCAAGAGCCTTCTCTTTCCTTTCTTGCTTATTTAAGGTCTCTGAATATTGAAGGGGCATTTGAACGTTTTCTATTGCGGTATGCCGTGAAATAAGATTGAAGCTTTGAAATATAAAACCTATTGATTTATTTCTTAGCCTTGATAGATCATCATTAGATTTGGATTTAACATTTTTTCCTCCAAGGAAGTATTTTCCGGAAGTAGGCCTATCTAAGCATGCCATTATATTTAAGAGCGTTGTCTTTCCAGAACCTGAAGGCCCAACTATTGAAATAAAATCTCCTTCATAAATTTGAAGGCAAATATCAAACAGAACTTGAAGTTGATTTCTTCCTGTTTGATATATTTTATTTATATCTTGAAGTTCTATTACAGTTTTATTACTCATTCTACTAATATCTTTTAGGCTGTGGTAAAGCAAACTTTCCTTTCTTTTTTGTCTGTGGGACTGTTGCCCCTATTACAATTGAATCCTCTAGTGAGATTCTCGTATCATCAGGCACTTCAACAAATTGATTATCTTTTATTCCTGTTTTAATAGGTATCGCGGATATCGAATTATCTTTATTGGCAATCCATACAATTTGGATGGTCTCATTACTTGGAGGAGGATCTTTAACTACAATATCTTTTGGTGGAACAAACCTTAAAGCTGACCTTGGTATTCTTTTAATGCTGGTCTTGGTTTGGATTTTAATCTCTGCATCGACACTTAAACCCGACTTAAGCTTTATTTCTTTTTCATCTATACTTGCTATTAATTCATAAAATACAGGGGCTTTATTAGTGTGGGGTTTTAGGTTGAGAGGCTCAATAATCTTAACAATTTTTCCATAAAAATTTCTTTGCTTAAAAGAGTCTACTCGGAACATTACTTCTTGACCAATCTTAACTTTTGATACGTCTCTTCCATCAATACTAAGGTTTAAATTAAGTTCGTCATTAGAGGATGAAATAGTAAAGAACCATTTATAGATTCCAATTTTTACGCCACCTCTTTCAGCATTTTCCTTTGTTATACCAGGATCTATATAGTCGACTCTGCCCTTGATTGGTGAAACAAACCTAGTATTGAGAAGCTGCGCTTCTAATTTTTTTAATATAAGTTCTGCATTTGATTTGTCGATTAAGATTTGCTCAGGTAATCGTAGACTGATTTCGTATTCATCTTTTGATATGAACCCCTGATCAAGAAGCTTCTTGTTTGAGTCAGATTTTTTAAGTGCCTGTTCATATTTCTTTGATATGACAGTAAGCTTTTGTCTGTATGTATTAATCTCTGTTTGAATTAAGTCTGAGTCAAGTTCCAGTAGCAGTTGACCCTCTTCGACCAAGTCGCCATATTTAACATAGACAGTTTTAATAGGGAGGTCAATTTTCGAATAAAGCTTTTCTTCTCTTTTAGGAACAATTTTCCCTGAGGTTTTTACAAATTCACTAATTTCTCCTATAGACATCTGGGTTGTAGCAAGTCTTATATCATCGTCTACTACACTAACTGATGGAGACTGTGCATATCTATTCCAGACTAGGAAAACTATAAGAAATATGGCAATTAGAATTCTTAGAGACCATATAAAATTTATTAGCCAAATTATTGGGCTGAATAGGACTTGAAAGAAGTGGTAAGTCTTTCTGATATAATATTTAATTTTAATTAGAGATTTTGATAATCCTTCGCTTGTAAACTTAAATATTTTCCCTATAACAGGAACCGCTTCTTTTAGATTAAAAAGTATCTTTTTAATATATTTGAATAATTTTAATACTGTTGGAGTTGTAATATCTTTTATTTTTTTGATTAGCCTCAATAACTTTTCTGTGTACTTTAAAACAATAGGTGATTGCTTATGTTTCCATGAGTTAACATAACTTAAAGAATTCTTTGAAAAACTCTCAAGCTTTGGAACTAATTTATCAAAGAAGCTCTTAATGAAGATTATAAAATTCTTAATCATGGATTTTCTGTCTTTATCCTTTTTCATTTTGTTATATTTAGCCCAGTTGCTTTTTCAATTCTTGCAATCTTAATTATATAGTCATAAATTGAGTTTTGATAAAGTATTTCTTGCTTGTTTCTCATGTTTTTAGCTTCCAGCAACTTAATCTCAGATAATTCTCCTGTATCATATTTATTTTTCATAAATTTAAAGTGAGCTTCTGATGCTTTTAAGGATTTTTCTAAAACATCAATCTTGAAGAATGAAGTTTCAGCTTCAATAACTGAGCCTCTAATTTTTGACCCTAATTGTTGTTTTAAAAGGTCCAATTGTGTCATTTGTGCTCTTAGGCGGGCTTTGTGGGACTGAATTTGATAATAGGTTCTTCCACCGTTAAATATTTGCCATGTTGCACCCATACCACCAATTAGGTCGTTGTCTTTATCTTCCGAGGATACACCCTTACCTTCAAATCTGTATGCTGCTCTAGCAACTATGTTAGGTAAAAAGTCCCTATATATTGCAGAAATAGTAGCTTTTGTGGATAAAATATTCATTTCTAGTGCCTTGATTTCATACATATTCATCATGTAGGAATCAATTATTGATTCAGAGTCCAGGTCAATTTTTCTATATTGCAAACTAGATTCATAATTAACTTTGTTAGGTAGGGCAACACCCAAGAGGGTGAATAAATCTTCTTCTAACTTTCTTAATAGGCCTTTCCTAGAAATCAATTCAAGCTCAATTCTACTTAAGTCTAGATTTCTCTTAGCAACATCCAAGGATGAAACTCTTCCAGCTTCTAAAAAAGCTATAGATTTTTTAAGTTGCTTATTTTTAGTTTCTCTTTCTGATTCTAAGCCAGTAATATGATTTTTAGTTTTTACTACTTCATAAAATTTCTCTGTAACCTGATTGAGGATTTTAATCTTCTTACCCTCATGTGAATATTCTTGGGCTCTGATTAAGTACTTGCCCGCATTAATTCTTTGACTTAATTTACCAAAATCAAACAAAAGTTGATCAACATTTATGGAAGAACTTCTGCCATAGAAGGGGAATATGACTCCTGCATTTATTTGAGGAAAATATTGAGCCTGATATTCTTGTAATGCGGAGGTTCTTGAATTTTTTTCTTCTAGTAAATAGATTAGTTCGTAGTTGTTTTCACTGGCAATTTGATGAGCGTCATCTAAAGTTAAGTTTTCAAAGTCAATAGACCACACAGCACTAGCAGTTAATATATAAAGTATGAAAAAGAAGTGGATAAATCGAGTCATTTTGATAAAAACAGTATAGCATGAGTAATAAATTTGGTATATATATTCACATTCCATTCTGTAAAACAATATGCCCCTTTTGTAACTTTAATGTCTACAAGGCGGAATCCCAAGACCAAGAAGGCTTGGTTGCATTATTACTGTCTGAATTAGAAGCTAAACATGGATTATTTGAAAAAAAAAAGTTAGTCAGTGTTCATTTTGGTGGCGGTACGCCTTCGTTACTAAGCTTAGAGTTGATAAATAAAATTCTTAAAAAGATTAGCGAATTCTTCCCTATTGACTCAAAATGTGAAATTGCAATTGAAGTAAATCCTTATGATGATGAGGTTGCTGACCTGAAGAATCTTAGTGACGTTGGTATAAGTAGATTAAGCGTTGGCATTCAGTCATTTAATGATGATAAGTTGAAACTTTTGGGAAGGAAATCAACAAAGAAAAGTAATCTTGAATTTATAGATAAGATTTCTAATTGTGGAATTAACAATTTTAACCTAGATTTTATTTTTGGTGTAGATAAAGAAACTCCAAGTGATTGGGAAAGCGAATTCTCGTATTTACAAGAATTAAATATTAAACATATTTCTACCTACTGTTTGACTATTGAGAATTCTACTCCTTTTTGGAAGATGCATCAAAGAGGAGAGATAATTAAAGTACCCGATGATATTTTTTTAGATATGGTGAATATAACAAAAAGTAAATTACACCAACTTGGCCTAGAGCAGTATGAGGTTTCAAATTTTTCAAAGCCATCCTTTGAATCATCTCACAATTTACTTTATTGGAATTCTGATTCTTATTTAGGACTAGGCCCTGGTGCTCATTCGTCACTGATTGATTTTGAAAATAACAAGTATTACAGATGGGAGAATAAAAAAACAATTCATGACTATAGCAAATTTCAAACTATTGATAGGTTTAAAGGTGTAGATTTGGGACTTAAGCAATATATTAAGGATGCTTTTATGATGGGGTTAAGACTTAAAAAAGGTGTGAAGGTTCCCAAGCTTCAGTTAATAAGAGCTTTCCAGCTAAACTCGAATGCAGTTAGCTTATTAATAAATCAGAAAGTAATTACTTATGAGAATGATATGGTCAAACTAACTGACGAAGGATTCAACGTCTCAGATACTGTTATTTTTAAAATAATTGACGGTATAGAATTTATTTCTGATTGATTAAAGTTTCTCCGATAAAATATTTTTCATCAACCAAGTCTATAGCTTGACTAATTTGATATAAAGCTGGTCGAGAAAACTTTGCATCAAATAACTTTTCCTTGATTTTGCAATACGGAATATTATTTTCGAAATATAGAGTTTGAACATCCAACTTCTCAATAGTTGAATCATTTAAATTTAATGATATTTGATTTCTACTTATCAAATCAACACTTCTAACTAGGAAGGGCTTATCTTCAAACTTAACAAAAGCCTTTGAATTTCCTTCTTGGACAAAGAATTCACCATCATCACTAATCTTTAGATTTTTATAGTTAAAGTTGTATATACCCCTATGTGTTATCGGCTTATCGTCTTGAAACCAATTACAATCTTTATCAACATAGAAGCGATAATTCACTTTATTCATGGTGCTAAAATTTTTCTTCTCCAAGCATTGTTATGTCTTGAATATTCAATTCTTTGATGCAGTCTACGTGTGCCACCCTGCCAAAATTCAATAGTTTTTGGCCTAAGTTCAAACCCCACCCAATTCACAGGAAAAGGTACTTCTTTGTTTTTATATAAAGACTTATTTTTTTCAAATTCATGAACTAAGTCATCATATGAATTTAGTGTTGAACTTTGATTAGATGATAGAGCTCCAATTTGGCTTTCTAGTGGCCTTGTATAAAAATATTTTTTTACTTTAACTTTACTGAGTTGCGATAGTTGTCCTTCAATTCGTACTTGTTTTTGAATCTCTTTCCACCAGAATAGAATGGAGGCAGACTTATTGCTTCTGATTTCCACTCCCTTTTTGCTACTAATGTTTGTATAAAAGATAAAAGTTGAGGAAAAACCTTTAAGTAGCATCATTCTGGAAGAAGGGGTGTTTTTGTAGCATGTTGAAAGAGCAAAAGCATTAGGCTCAGATACTTTCTTTTTAGCTTCCATGTACCATTCCTTAAATATTCGAATAGGCGAGCCTTTGAGGTCCATAATACTTTTTTTATCTTTATAGATTTTTCTAGTCTTGTTGATATTCATATATAAAAGTTACTAAATACTTTAAAGGTTGTCCAATGCCTCCTTAATAGTAGGGGCAAAGAAATTATAATTATTTTTTAATAATTTTCTGCAAGATATTTTTTGATTTGATAAGATAATCTCATCAACAAGGTCTTTAGAGATAAGTTTGGGGATAAAAGCCGGAACTTTAATGAAGAATCTAGAGCCATATTTCTTGCTTAATAATTGGAAAAAGTCTTTACTTTTGATTGGAACTGGACTAACAGCATTGATTGGACCCGTATAACTTTTGGTGCTAATGCATTTTTCAATTATTCTTACCAAGTCTTCCAAAAGAATCCAGTTTATGAAGTTTTCTCCTTCCCCAATATAGCCAGCGAGTCCTGCTCTAAATGGTAGTTCAACTTGTTTAACAAGACCTCCTCTTCTTGAAAGAACCGCACCAATACGCAAGTTAATGTTTCTTTCAGTAATTTTTTGGAATTTATTTTGCTCTTTTTCCCATTCTTTTGTAGTCTCAGCTAAAAAGCCAGGTCCCGGGGAATTTAATTCATCTAATAATTTCTGTTTATTCGAACCATAGTAACCAATAGCTGATGCATGGACACAGCACCTCGCTCTTATGCAATTTGATTCAAGTAAATTTAACAAGCTTCTTGTAGAAATTTTTCTACTATCAAATATCATCTGCTTTTTTTGTTTTGTCCAAAGTCCTAATATATTGTCACCTGACAAATTAACGACAAATTTAATTTTTTTTGAAATATAGTCTGGAATTTGCAAAGTATTACGAGAATAGGGATTCCAGTCAACTTCAACTATCTCGCTAGAGTTGATAGCATATTTTTTATAACTAGTGCTAAACTCCTTGTTGTCAGAATTTTTGTTATATTTTAAGGATAATATTTTATATCCTAGAGAATTTAATAGAGGAAGTAGTGCCGACCCTACTAACCCTGTAGACCCTGTGATTAATACATAGTAACCATTTGTATTCTTGTAAAGATTAGCTAGGTCGTATTCTAATATATCTCCCCTATATTTAAATGATTTTTCCATGCTCTTAACTGTAAAATCATCTAGTTTTTTAAGATTGACCCAATGGGAAAAAGATATCTTGTCCTCAACTAAAGTTTTCTTGTAACTACTTCTTTTAAAGCTATGGGTGTGTATCCATTTTTTTGTTGGACCTGATATGGATTTATCCTCGAAGGATTTTCCTTCTTTATAAGAATCTTTTTGATGCGAAATATTCCATTTAGAGTTGAAAAAAGGGACAATCTCTTGCTTTAAACTAATCTTGCCATCTACAAGAAAGTTGGCATTATTATATTCCCTATTAAGAACAGTGATTTTATCCCATGGTGGGGTGAGTCTCTCAAGGCCTAATTGCCTTTTGTGCCAATCAAACACTTGATTACACGGATAGCAGTAAGATCTTGAAAAATTAAAAATAGGCATTTATTAGAATAGTAATAGATTTCTAGTATTTCTTCTAATACTTTTAGAGCTACTTACCCTTTTAATCCTATTTTTAGAAGTATCCTTTCTATTAACAATATGACCTTTATTTGCAGGGGTAAAATCCTTAGGTCGTTTTTCTATGTGAAATGTCATAAAACCTCCTAATTTAAAAAGCCTTTAAGTGAAAGGCCATAATTTTTCTCTATTTTCTTTAAAGCTTTCTTTTCTATCTGCCTTATCCTTTCTCTAGTTAAATTAAACCTTTGCCCGATTTCATCGAGGGTTAAGATCTGAGAATCATTTATACCGAAACGAAGATTAATTATTTCTTGCTCTCGCTCTTCTAATTGAGATATAGCCTGGTTAATTTTCTCTTGAAGAGAGGAATGTGCAGATAATTCGTCTTGTAATAAATTTTCATCTTGAAGGAAATCCATGAAAGAGGTATTTTCTTCTGAAGAGATTGGTGAGTCTAGTGAAAAAGTGTCTGAACCTGAATCTAAAATTTGCTTTACGGCCTCGACAGGTAACTCAACTGTTTCAGCAATTTCAAAAAGCTCGGGCTTTCTAGATAGTTTTTCTTCAAGCTCTTTGTTCGCTTTATAAACTTTTGCAGACTTTTCCAAAATATAAACTGGCACCTTTATTGATCTTGATTGATCCATGATGCTTCTTGTAATTGCTTGGTGTATCCACCATGCAGCATAAGTAGAAAATTTAAAGCCTCTAGTATGATCAAACTTTTGAACCGCTCTCATTAATCCAATGTTACCTTCTTGAATTAAATCAATTAATGGAACCCCTTTGTTGGCGTATTTTTTTGCAATACTGACAACTAATCTAAGATTAGATTTTGTAAATGTTTGGAAAATTTGATTCTTCTTGTTTTTTACTGCTTTTAAGAAGCTAAAAAGTTTCTTTTTTTCGCTTTCATCACAATCAAGGATTTTTTTCTCAAAGGAAATTATTTGAGCATCGCATGATTTAATTTGAGATGAAAGTGTTTTTTCTTCTGATGAAGTTAAAAGCGGAGACATTAGCGCTTTTGAAAAATATTCTTTTACTGATTCGTATTCGGAAGTATCTGTCCTAGCTGATACAAAAGTAGATTTAGAATTTAAAAAACTGTTGGACTTACTTGAAGTTGAATTATTGTTTTTTTGATTCATGTTTCACCTCTCATCTTTTATTATATATATCTGTCTTGGCTTTGTCCATCTTTTTTTTAAAAAAAGGAAAAAAACCTCGACAAATATCTTAAAAACATTGACATGTTAATTAAATCGCTTATTATAGAAATATGAACAAAGATTATCCAATAAGGGTTGTTACAAAGATTACGGGCTTAACAGCTGATCAGATAAGGAAATGGGAAGAAAGATACTCAATCTTGAATATCACAAGGTCTTCTAAGGGAAGCCGAAGATTCACTGACAAGGACTTAGAGCTTCTACAATTAATGTTGGAGGCTAAGAGGTTAGGATTTTCCCTTCAGGAGATTGGCGAACTAAGTCTTGAACAGCTAAGAAGTATGGTGAATGATTTTCAAGGAAATTTGTCCCAAGTTTCATATCCTGAGTTTGAACAATTAAGTCCTTCTACCAGAGCTTATTTTAATACCTGTATCGATTCTTTAAAAGAATACAATATTACCAAGATGGAGAAAGCAATTTACGACGTAGCGATGGACTTGGGAGCAGTTTATGTAATTCACAAGTTTATGGTCCCCTTTATCAAGCATGTGGGGCGACTTTGGAAAAATGATAAAATATCTAAACCTCAAGAGCGTTTTGCAAATGCCGTAATCAGGAATTATCTAGAGAATTACAGAGCTTCCTTTAAGGGCTTTAATGCGGATAATCCTACTGCTTTAATAGCAACCCCTAAAGGGCAAAGGGCAGAGTTAGGCTGCCTTGTTAACTCATGCCTATCTGTTTCTTCTGGGTGGAACAATATTTATCTTGGAACTGATTTATCGGCCGATGACCTTGTTCAAGCCGTTGTGTCCTCAAAATCTTCATGTTTGATATTAAGTATTCTATACCCTCTTGATGACCAGTCTCTATGTGATCAACTAAAGAAAATAAGAGCTGGTGTTGGAAGTAGTGTTGAGATTATTATCAATGGGAAGAAATCTAACGTTTACTCAGATACCTATAAGCTTATAAACGCAAAGGTTGTTCATGACTTATTCTCCATGCCTAGTTTACTTGAAGACGTAAGATTAAATGTAATGTCTTAAAAATAAAAAACAGGATTTTCCTGACATTAGAAAATCCTGTTTTAACTTAAGAAAATCTGTGAAAATTAATTACTTATTTATAAAGTTTTAAGATCACTTGCTTTTTCTTTACCTTTTTCCGAAACTACTTCAAATGATACTGAATCACCTTCATTAAGGTTTCCAATTCCTGCAGCTTCCAAGGCTGAAATGTGAACAAAGACATCTTTGCCACCGTCTTCAGGTTCAATAAATCCATAACCTTTTTGTGGATTGAACCATTTTACTTTACCATTAGGCATAATTAGCCCTCCTTAAAAAAAAATACGTCCCCAAGGGGATTTGAACCCCTGTTTTCGCCGTGAAAGGGCGGTGTCCTAGACCAGGCTAGACGATGGGGACATGAGCCGTGCAGGATTCGAACCTGCGACCCACTCCTTAAAAGGGAGTTGCTCTACCAACTGAGCTAACGGCCCTTTATTCTCGTTCAGTATAGCTTGTTCGCTTTTTTTGTCAAAGCCAGGTTAAAATCTTATATGAATACTTTTGCCAATCTTAATAAGAATTTTATTTATGCAACTTTTTCTAATTGTTTATTCTTTGTGAACTTTTCATGCTTCTTTCTTTTGCCATTATTTCTTGATAGCAATAATTTTAGTAAATCAGAAGTAGGAATAGTGATGTCAACTTTTGGTTTTTCATCAATTCTTTTGACTCCATATACTTCGACTTTAATTGATAAATATGGAAAGAAGAAACTCTCTCTTATTGGATTATTTTTGATGGTGTTATCATCCATTTCTTTTATTTTTGTTGTAAATTTTAAAATAATTTTAGTTTTGAGAATTATTCAGGGTGTTGCTTTTTCTATCTTCTTTAATTCCTCTTCAGCTATCGCATCTAATTCGTTAAAAGACAAAGATAAGCAATATGGTCTTTCTTTGTTTAGCTCCTTTACAATAATATCTTACTTCTTGGGCCCCTTCTTTGCTGAAAAAATAATAGTTTTTTTTGGCTACACAGAATTTTTTATATATGCAGCAAGTTTTTCAATTATTTCATTTGTACTAATGTTTTTTGTTCTAGATGATGAAGAGGGCGCAGATTTAGAAATTAAATCCAGTAGTTTTTTTTCAATAATAAAAGAAAACAAATTATTAAAAATTCTTTTTGCTAATTTTTTACTTGCATCTGGTTTTGGAGTTATTATGAATTTTCTTTCATTATTCTTGAAAGAAAGAAATCTTTCAATTGGACTCTTTTTTGTTGGCTACAGCATTGTTGTTTCATTATCACGAATAGTGCTTTCTAAAAAGCTTTCTTCAGAAAACATATTTCATAAGATTCTGATAATGCTAGCCTTATTTTCAGTAGGTATATTTTTCGTTCCACTAATAGATAGTTCTATAGATGTTGTTTTGTTTTCAATATTCTTTTCTTTGACATATTCTCTTGTTTATCCTTTTTTGTCCTCTTTGGCATTAATAGGAGCTCCTAAATCTTTGAGCGGTAGAATATTTGGTGCCATTAATTCTTCCTTTAGCATTGGAGTTAACCTAATGACCCTCCTCTTTGGTTTTATAGCTGAAATATATGGTTTTGATATCATGTTTAAATGTTCCTCAATTATAATTCTGGTTAGTGTATTTTTACTTTATGCTGCTCATACAAGGAGGATAGGGTGATCTCTGAATTTAAAGATATACTTATTGAAGAGTTTGAAATTAACGAACTGACTTATAATGACAGGCTTGGCTCAATTTTTGAACAATATGCTAGTTTTTTGGTTTCCGAGAATAAAAAATACAACTTAACCAAAATAACTTCTCTGCAAGATATTGTTGATAAGCATTTTATAGATTCTATATTGGGTTTTGAGAAGCTAAAGTACTCCGACTTCAATACTGAAAAACTCACTTTAATGGACATAGGGACCGGAGCAGGATTCCCAGGGGTACCTTTGATTTTTTATGATTGGTTCTGTAATGACAGGAAATCTATAAAGAAAGTTCATCTTATAGATTCAAATAAAAAAAAGACGGATTTCTTAAAGTTTCTATTTGATAACTTAAGTAACCCTATAGATGAAGATGCATTTGTCGTCCACAATGATAGAGTTGAAACTCTAGATTTATATCCAATTGATTGCGAGAAAGATAAGGTCCCATTACTTTTTTTAAGCAGAGCCACCGGAGATATTAATAAAGTGCTGAGACATCTTACTCAGCATTGTGTTCAAAATAATAATCATCATGTTTCACTTCTGTATTATGGATCACTTAGCGCTGTTAATAATTTTTTATCGAATAAAGAAACTATAAGTAATAATGAGGTTTCTAATGCTCAACTTAAAGAAATGACGGGACTAAGAATTTGTATGGATAAAGTCAGGATTAGGCAGTCTAACATTGATAGTAGGTATAGTATTGATTGTGAAATTATAGAGGCATATAGATTTTCTAAAAAAGAATATACAAGAATTAGTGTTTTATATAAAATCAGTAAGGAATCTTAAGGTATAGATTTTTAGCTTAAATTTGCTGCTATTTCTCTAATTTGATTTAAATAAGTTTTAATTTGAATTGCTAAATCAGATAATTTTGGATCTTTGCTCTTTGATGAGATTGTATTTGCTTCTCGATTTATCTCCTGCATGTAGAAGTCAATTTTAAGTCCTTTTGGCCCTTTTTCTTTTATAATTTTTCCAAGTTCAGATATATGTGAATCTAGTCTAATAATTTCCTCCTCAATATCAACCTTGTCTAATGCCAAACTAACATCCCTTTTTATTTCCACCGGATCAATATTTGGGATATTTTTGTCTATTTCTTTTTTATATTTTCTTTCTAAAGATAATTTGTAGACACTTGTCTTCCTGATAATTTGCTTTTTGAGCTTATCTATGTTGAATAATTTTGAAGATATATCTTTTGTTAGATTTCTTCCTTCAACTTCTTGGCTATTAATTAGACTTTTGATTCCTTTATTAATAAGTTTCAATTGAAACTTAATGGATTTGTCCGAAGATTGATCAGATACTACCTCTTTATTCGCTATATCAGACAACTCACTGATTGAGATTGTTGGACTAATGTTAAATTCATGAGCAAGCTTGGAGAATTTTGATAATTGTTTTTGAATATTGATGTTGCTATATGAACTCTTTTTATCGTAATCAATAGAGATTCTTATCTTGCCTCTATCAAAGTTCTTTTTAATAGCTTTTTTGATTTTTTCATGCATTTTATAGTTATTTAGCTGATCATATATTAATATATCAAGGTTCTTACTGTTTTCGGATCGTAGTTGAATCGTAAAATTTGTTGATTTATTGGTCCCCGTTACTGAAGAAAAACCTGTCATACTTCTAGTCATTTTTATATCCGCAAATCCTTTGAATTATTCATATTAACAAGTATTATGCTTTATTTATGAGTAAAAACAAAAAAACTATATTGGTAAATGGGGTATTAGGAAGAATGGGCGAAGCCCTGGTAGGGGTTTGTAAAGATAGAAATGATATAGATATTAAATATGCGGTAGATATACCAAGCCATAAGTTGATTGGAGAATCTCTATATTCAGAAAAAGATAGAAAAAGATTTAAACTTCAAGATATTAAGATTTCTAAAATACCTGCAGAGCTTGATGTTGATTTAATAATTGATTTTACTGTGCCATCATCATCCATTTCTTTAGCACAAAAAGCTAAAATTTTTAACGTCCCTTTTGTTACGGGTACTACTGGTTTTAATGCAAGACAAATTAATGAACTAAAAATGATTTCAAAGAAAATTCCAATTCTCCAATCTTATAATATGAGCCTTGGAATTAATTTATTAATTAAGATCTTAAATCAGAATATTGATTATTTCTCTTCTACAGATTTAGAAATAACCGAAACACATCATAGGGACAAGGTTGATTCACCAAGCGGTACTGCTTTGTTGTTAGCAGATACCATTTCAAGCTCAATGGGCAAAAAGACAAATAACATAGCAAACTATAGAGGAAAGTCTTCTTCATTGAAAAGAAAAAAAGGAGAACTTGGTATAACAGTTCTTCGGGGCGGTGATGTTGTAGGAGAGCATAAAATATCTTCTTTTGGAGAAATGGAAAATATTTATTTGACCCATCAAGCATTAGGAAGAGAAGTTTTTGCAAGTGGGGCTGTTAACCTAGGATTGAAGCTACTAAAAAAGAAAAAAGGATTTTTTTCTGTACAAGATTTAATTTGATGCCATTTAGCTTAAAAAATAAAGATTCTAATTCCAAAGCCAGGACTGGAATGATTACAACAAAATCTGGAATTGTAGAAACTCCGGTATTTATGCCAGTTTGTACAAAAGGTGTTCCTAAGACTTTAACAACTAATAATTTAGAAGATATGGGATTTGATATGGTTGTTGCTAATGCTTATCATTTATTTTTGAAGCCTGGCCATAAAGAAGTTAGACAATATGGCGGACTTCATTCTTTTATGAGTTGGGAAAATAGTATTCTTTCTGATAGTGGTGGCTTTCAGGTTTATAGTCTTTCACCTTCAGCTAAAATTTCGGATGCAGGAGTTGAATTTAAGTCATTTATCGACGGTTCAGTGAATTTTATTTCACCTGAATTATCTATAGAGATTCAGGAACATCTTGGGTCAGATATAATGATGATTTTTGACGATTGTCCTAAGCCAGACTCTGAATATCCTAGAGTATTAGAGTCTATTAATAGAACAAAAGATTGGGCCCTAAGATCAAAGAAATCTAAGAAAACTGAATCCATGTTGTTTGGAATTATACAGGGTGGAGTCTATGAGGATCTTAGAAAAACATCTCTTGAACATATGCTAGAAATTGAATTTGATGGTTATGCAATAGGTGGATTAGGTCTTGGAGAAGGACAAGATCGGACCTATGAAATAACTGATTTGATATGTTCAATGCTGCCGGAGGATAAGCCAAGGTATTCAATGGGTATAGGGAAGCCCGAAGATATAATTAGATCAGTAGAGCTAGGCGTAGATGTTTTTGATTGCGTAGTACCTACTAGGAATGCGAGGAATGGAACTTTGTATACAAAAAATGGAAAAATTAACATTAAAAATAGAGAATTTTATATGTCAGATAGATTGATTGACGAGGAAGACCCCAACCATCCATGCTCTGACTATAGCCTGGGGTACATCAGACACCTGTATACCTCTAAAGAGATGACCGCTTTATCTTTGATGACTATGAATAATCTTTATTTTTACAAACAATTAATTGAATCTATTAAAAAGTCTATAAAAGATGGTAAGTTTATAGAATTTAAGAAAGCTTTTTTGGAGAGGTATGAAAATGAAACTAATTGAATCAAAGTTTACTTTAACAATCTTAACTATTTTACTTATGACTTCTTGTGCACCACCACCTGGCGGAGGTGGATCCCCTATGGGCTTCATTGGACCATTTTTGCCGTTTGTATTAATTATAATATTATTTTATTTTTTAATAATTAGACCTCAAAGTAAACAGCAAAATGCTCGAGAGGATATGCTTAAATCTCTTAAAAAAGGCTCTAATGTTATAACTAATGGGGGAATATTTGTTAAGATTATTGATATTCTAGACGAAGATGTTCTGGTAGTAGAAATTTCTAAGGGAGTAAATATTAAAATTAGACGAGATTTTGTTAATTCCCTAGTGGACAAAGAGGAAAAAAAATAAAAAGTTAATTCTATGAATAAAATTAAACTGTATAGATATTTTTCTTTTTTAGTCCTATTGCTTTCTTTGGTTTTTGTCTATCCAACTTTCCAAGCAAATAATTTACCTGGATGGTGGAATTACTTTTTTCCTGCAAATAAAGTCAATCTAGGATTAGATTTGAGGGGAGGGATATTCGTTGTATTAGGCTTAAATAAGAAAGTCTCATCTAATGTTATTTCTGACAAAGAAGCTGCAAAAATTAAGGCTGAAATATTAAACAATAAAATTCTTTTAAGAGATATAATAACAAATGATAATAATGAAATCATTTTATCTTTTTATGATATAGATAGTCTAGAATCTTCAAAGAAGGTATTAGATAAAAATACTAATTATGTTACGGCTATTGGTGATAAGACAATCGTTGTAACATTCACTGAAACCTTTTTGACCCAAACAAAAGATAAATTACTAAAGCAAGTCAAGAATATATTGTCCAATAGGATTGATCAGTTTGGGGTAATAGAGTCTTCAATTCAGTTGTCTGGTTCAGAAAGAATAATTGTTCAAATACCTGGAATTAATGAGAGTGATCGAGAAAGAATTTTAAATATTATATCTAAAACAGCTATGCTTGAATTTAAGCCTGTTGTTGAAGAAGGTGAATCTTTGGCGGTTTTAATGCAAAAATATCAAGATCAGAGGAATAAGTTTTCGTTTTATGAAGGAACAGATAATAATTATTTTGCTACTGTCAAAAGTTCCAAATTAAAAGGTGAATCAATTGAAGATGCTTCTGTCTCTTACGATGAATTTAATAGGCCATATGTTTCATTTAGTTTAAATAAATCAGGATCGTCTGTCTTTTCCAAATTAACCAAAGAAAACATTGGGAATAAGATTGCCATAATACTAGACGGAAAAGTAAAATCCGCCCCAGTGGTACAAAGTCAGATTTTTGGCAGCGGTAGTATAAGTGGAAACTTTACTTTTGAGGAGGCAAATGATTTGGCAATTATACTAAAATCCGGCTCTTTACCTATACCTATTTCTATATTGCAAGAAAAAACAATTGGTCCTTCTTTAGGTTCAGATTCTGTTGAGAATGGTAAGAATTCAATGATGCTTGCAGCTATTTTGATTTTCATTTTTATGATTTACTACTACAGAAAGTTGGGTATTGTTTGTGACCTAGCACTAGTTTTTAACCTAGTATGTATCTTTGGTTTATTGTCTTTATTTGGAGTTACTTTAACTTTTCCAGGAATTGCAGGCTTGGTTTTAACACTTGGTATGGCAGTTGATGGGAATATAATTATATACGAGAGAATAAAAGAGGAGCTCATTAAAGGTAAGGATGCATTGTCTAGTATTGAGCTAGGTTTTGATAGATCTGTATCCACCATTATTGATGCAAATTTTACAACTCTGATTGCTGCCATATGTATGTTCTTCTTGGGTGATGGGCCAATAAAAGGTTTTGCAGTAACTCTTTCAATCGGACTTTTTTCTACAATTTTTTCTAATATCGTTTTTGCTAGAGTCCTTACGAAATATCTCGTCAAATCATTGCCACCTATGAGAGGACAAAATGAAGTTTGATTTTTTTAAAAATATGAAGGCAATCTTTATAATATCTTCGCTGCTAGTTGTCTTTTCATTATATAGCTTAAATAAAAGTGGTCTCGATTATGGTATTGAGTTTATGGGGGGCACAGAATTAGTTGTTTCTTTCAATGAAGAGGTGAAAGTTGAAGACATTAGGGAAGATTTTTTAAAAGCGAACTATGAAAATTTAACTATTCAAAATTATGGTAAAAAATCTAATAATGAGTTTTTACTTAGACTTCCTGTGGAGGATTTGGATGAAGATGTTGATGTTCAAAAATATAAAAAAAATCTTAAGAATGTGCTAGATGCGGAATTTACTCCTGATGGATATTCTGTGAAAAGAATAGATTTTATAGGCCCAAAAGTTGGGAAGGAATTGGTCCGGAATGGAGTGTATTCAATAGTATTTGGTTCATTAGCAATCTTGGCCTATGTTTTTTTTAGGTTTAGCTTAAGTTTTGCTGTAGCTTCAATTTTTGCTTTATTCCATGACTTTATTCTGACAGCCTTTTTAATAAGTTTGTTGAATATCGAAATTACTCTTTCATCTATAGCAGCCATTTTAACTGTTATTGGATATTCTGTTAATGATACAATTGTTATTTTTGATAGAGTAAGGGAGAATGTTAAAAATTTATCAAGCTCTCTAGAAGATATTATTCAAATTAGTATTATTCAAACTTTATCTAGGACAATCTTGACTGTTATTACAGTATTGATTGTTTTGATACCTCTTTATTTTTTGGGAGGAGTAGAAATAAAGGATTTTGCTCTCATAATGATTTTAGGTGTCGGACTAGGAACATATTCATCGATTTTTTATGCGCCATATATTATGTATATCCTTAATAAAGGTAAGAAAAATGATTGACCAGTTGATACCTAAAGTTAAAGAAGAGATTTTGTTAGTTAATTCTGAAAATGAACTTATGAATCTCAAGGCAAAGTATCTGGGCAAGAAGGGAGTTCTCGCTACCTTCACAAACTCCATTAAAGATTTATCAATTGAAGAAAAAAAGACCCAGGGGCCCATTGTAAACTCTATTAAAAAAGAGGTTGAATTAATAATTGCTCAAAAGTTCCAATCCCTAAAGAGGTTGGCAATAGATAAAAAGCTTGCGGAAGAGAAAATTGATATATCCCTTCCATCTAAAGGACAGAGTTATGGATCTCTTCACCCAATTTCACAAGTCTCATCTCAAATTGTTGATATTTTTACCCAATTTGGATTTGAGACCTTTGAAGGTCCAGAAATTGAATCTGATCACTATAATTTCGAAGCTTTAAATATTCCTAAAGACCATCCAGCTAGAGATATGCAAGATACCTTTTATTTGGATGGAGGCAGCCTGTTAAGGACACATACATCTCCAATGCAAGTTAGAATTATGGAGGCCAATAAGCCCCCTATCAAAATTATATCCCCTGGAAAGGTGTATAGGTGTGATAGCGATGTTACTCATACTCCAATGTTTCATCAAGTAGAAGGTTTATTAGTAGACAAATCTGTTACTTTTGGAAATCTTAAAGGAATATTGAATGAGTTTATATCTCGTTTTTTTGGCAGTGGTATTAAAACTAGATTTCGTCCAAGCTACTTTCCTTTTACTGAACCTAGCGCAGAGCTTGATATTGAGTGGAAAGATAAATCTGGTGAAAAAGTATGGATGGAGGTTCTGGGCTGCGGAATGGTCAATCCTAAGGTGTTTAATTCAGTAAATTACGACACAGAAGAGTATAACGGCTTAGCTTTTGGTATGGGCGTTGAAAGACTATCGATGATTAAATATGGTATTACTGATATTAGATATTTCTATCAAAATGATTTAAAGTTTTTAAGACAATTTTAGTTTGAATTATGGAGGAAAGTTAAAATGGGAATTAAGCCGGATCATTGGATAAGAAAAATGTCTGTTGAACATAATATGATTGAACCTTTTGTTGAGAAGCAGACAACAGATGGAGCCATTTCATATGGCGTATCTTCTTATGGCTACGATATTAGAGTTAGTAATGAGTTCAAAGTATTTACAGATGTTTACAATACAGTTGTTGACCCTAAAAGCTTTGATGAAAAGTCTTTCGTTACAATAGTTGATGATGAATGCATTATCCCTCCCAATTCATTCGCATTAGCACGAACTGTTGAGTACTTTAGAATCCCGAGAAGCACAGTCACTGTATGCGTAGGGAAATCAACATATGCAAGATGTGGAATCATTGTGAATGTAACACCTTTTGAACCAGAATGGGAAGGTCATGTTACATTGGAGATATCAAACACAACACCATTACCTGCTAGAATTTATGCAAATGAGGGAATAGCGCAAGTTTTGTTTTTTGAAGGAGACGAAGAATGTGATATTTCTTATGCAGACAAAAAAGGTAAGTATCAGAATCAGACTGGAATTACATTACCTAGAATGAAAGATTAGGGGTTTAATTAAGTTAGGTCCATGTTAGAATTCAAATAAATATTATGGCAGCTGAAAAAAAAACCATTAAGAAAGATTCTTACAATGCAAAATCAATTCAGGCCCTAGAGGGCTTACAGGCCGTTAGGAAGCGACCTGGAATGTATATCGGAGATGTAACAAAAAGAGGTTTTCATCATTTAGTTTTTGAGGTTATTGATAACTGTGTTGATGAGGCATTAGCAGGATTCTGCGATTTTATAAGCGTTGATATTAATAAAGATGAAAGTATTTCTTTAGAAGATAATGGAAGGGGGATACCTGTTGATATGCATCCTCAAAAAAAGAAACCGGCTGTCGAAGTTATTTTGACGACGCTACATGCAGGGGGCAAATTTGATTCTAAAACATATGCTGTCTCTGGTGGCTTACATGGTGTAGGTGTCACCGTTGTAAACTTTTTGTCTGAGTTTCTTGAAGTTGAGATTTCTCGTGATGGTGCTATATGGCATCAACGCTATGAGTTCGGGAAGGTTTCAACAAAATTAAAGTCTATAAAAAAATCTTCAAAAACTGGATCAAAGATTACTTTTAAACCTGATTCTAAAATTTTTGAACCAGTAATTAATACTAATGGTAGATACGATTTTGAACCAAAATTTGATTTTGACTATTTGTGTAACAGGATTAGAGAGCTCGCTTTCTTAAACGGAGGATTAAAACTCTCAATCAATGATCACCGAGATGATAAATCAGAAACCTTTTTGTACAAAGGAGGAATCAACTCTTTTGTTGAACATCTTAATAACGGAAAAAAAATTGTAAATTCTAAACCTATATTTATTAAGGGTTCCAAAGATGGGACTATAGTTGAAATTGCAATACAGTACAATGACGGTTATTCAGAAAATATACATTCTTACGTCAATAATATAAATACAATTGAAGGGGGCACTCATTTAAGTGGATTTAGGAGCGCACTAACAAGATCAATAAATAAATATGCAAAGGATCAAAATTTATTTAAAAATCAAAATATACAAATCACCGGGGATGATACACGAGAGGGTTTAGCTGCAGTAGTAAGTATTAAGGTGCCTGAGCCAAAGTTTGAAGGCCAAACCAAGACAAAGCTTGGTAATTCGGAAACATCAGGAATCGTTGAATCCCTTATGAATGATTTTCTTGGAGACTTCTTTGAAAAGAATCCTTCACAGGCTAAAAAAATAGTAGGTAAGTCTATTGATGCAGCAAAAGCAAGAGAGGCAGCTAAGAAAGCAAGAGATTTGACCAGAAGGAAAAGTGCCCTAGATTTAGGGTCTTTGCCTGGAAAATTAGCCGATTGTCAGGAAAAAGATCCTGAAAAATCTGAACTTTTCATTGTTGAGGGAGAATCAGCTGGCGGCTCAGCTAAGCAAGGTAGAGACAGGAAAACTCAGGCAGTACTTCCTTTGAAGGGAAAGGTTATTAACGTACAAAAAGCTAGGCTTGATAAAGTTTTGAGTAACGACGAAATTGGAACTTTAATTACTGCTATGGGAGTTGGTGCTCCTGTAATATCTGCCGATTCAGATTCTGATAATGGAGTAGATATAGAAAAGCTAAGGTATGGAAAAATAATTTTAATGACAGATGCAGATATAGATGGCTCACACATAAGGACGCTTTTATTAACCTTTTTTTATAACCATTATAAGGAGTTAATAAGAAAGAAAAAATTATTTATTGCACAACCTCCACTCTTTAAATTAAAGAAGGGGAACAAGGATACCTATCTTCAAGATGAAGAAGCCTTAGATGATTTTTTACTAGAAAACTCTATAAATGAGCTAATAACAAAGGAAAGTCTTACTAAGAATAAAATAACAAATGATGATTTATTAAAGAGCATATCTCATTTTAGAAGATATAAAGTGTATCTCGACAATTTAGAAAGATCAGGAATGGACTTGAGGATCCTAAATATTCTTATACCAATATCTTATCAATTAAAAAATATTAGTATTCCAGAAATTGAAAAGGGAGTTTCTAAGGAATTTAAGAAGGCTTTAATCAAAAATCCTTTAATAGATTACTCATATATTAAAGAATCAGATTCATCATTAGTTTTTTCTGTTAAGAGTCAAGGTAGAACCAAGGACTCTGTAATTAATTCCAGTTTTTTGGAATCACAAATTTTTACTCAAGCACTAAAAGAGTATCAAAATAGTATTAGCAAAATTAATTTCCCATTAACACTAGAATCAAAAATTGGTGATGAATACGAATTTACTAATTTAGATATGTTGTTAGATAAATTAAGTGAAATAGGGAAGAAGGGATATTCTATTCAAAGGTATAAAGGTTTAGGTGAGATGAACCCTGAACAACTTTGGGAGACAACTCTTGACCCATCTCTAAGAGTTCTTAGAGAAGTAACTATTGCTGACATTGAAGACATAGAGAAAGATAGTAAAGAAAGTAATTTATTTGAAGACTTAATGGGCGATCAAGTCGAACCTAGAAAGAAAATTATTGAAGATAATGCATTATATGTATCAAATCTGGATATCTAGAATTATTTCTTTGTAATATCTTTAATCTCATTTATTTCTTTATTAACACTATCGTTTATTTCATTTTTCATGTTAGTTATATTTCTATAGAATTGTCCACACTTCTTTGCAATTACTGGAACTTCATTGGGTCCAAACAGTAAAATAAATAAAAGAAAAATAAAAATAATTTCAGTAAAACCTAATCCGAACATACTAATATTATATAGTAATTTTAATCTTTTATTGGTTTTTTAATTAATAATGCCAAGCCAGCTGCAATTAGGCAGGCAATTATGCAAATATAAAATCCATAATTATAAGTATTAAATTTATCCACTAGGAACCCAGCTAATGGAGGACCTATTATGGCTGATATGGAAAACCCTGTACCGAAAACACCAAAAATTTGACCAACGTGTTTTTTTCCAAAAAAATCTTTTAGTAAAGAGGGAAAGATTGGTATCCAGCCCCCATAAGAGAATCCAAAGCAAAATCCAAAAAGTGTATAATGAAGTAAGGAGTTTCCATTTAAGAGTATCAGAACCGAAAGACCTTGCCCAAGAAAAACCGAGAAGAGAATCTTGTTTCTATTTATAAAGTCTGCAAGATAGCCAGTCACTAACCTTCCACAGAAACTACCTGCGGCTATTGAGGCTGGTGCTATTGAGGATGCAATTAAGTTAAGATTATTATTTATTGCATAATCAAACTGTAGAGTAACAACAATTAAGAATGATAGCATTCCTAAAAAAAGTAAAGTATATAATATTATAAAGGCCGGAGTTTTGGTCGCTTGATTAGTTTTCCAATTATTTGATTCATCATTATCAGATTTTGGAAAAGGTCCACCGTATGGCTCAAGGTTCATTTCTTTAGGATCTTGTTTCATTAAAAAAGCTGGAAGAAGGCATATAAAAGTAATACCAGCCAACGAAATAAGCGTAATCTCTAACGTGGAGACGCTAAGAATCCAAGCTGAAAGAGGGTTTATTATTAGGCCACTTATAGGGACTCCTGCGGTTACAAGACCCACAGCAAAATCCCTTCTCTTGTTAAACCATCTTTGCACCACGGCAACTGCTGGTACATAGAAAGCCCCATCCCCTATACCCGTCAAAATCCCGTAGTTCAGAAAGAGACTTAATTTTGTATCGGAATAAGCTGTTAGAAGTAATCCAAATACAGTTATGAGACCTCCAAAAAAAATAACTTTTTCTGGCCTATGTTTATCTATTAGTTTTCCAAATACAATCATAGAAAAAGCAAAGACAATGCATCTAATTGCAAAAATTGAATTAACGGAGGCTTTTGTCATTTCAAATTTTTCTTGAATGGAGGGAAGCAATACACCAAATGAATATAAAAGTAATCCGTCAAGAAATACCAATGCAATTGCTGCAAAAACAATTATCCAACCATAGAAAAGTTTTTTCTTCTTCATTAAGTTCAACTTTAGGCTATTTTATAAAAAAATCAAAATTATTATTCAAATCGACTAATTCCTCAACACCTGTCTTCATATTTTTAACAGTAACAGAAGAATTATTTATATTCTCCTTAGTTAGGATTATTGTTTTGAGTGCTGAGGATTTGTCAGCTAGTTTCATTTGTTTAGCAAAGCTCCTTCTATCTAAGTCAACTTCTACCTTTAAGCCTATTTCTCTTAGTTTTAACGCAATCTTCAAAGCTTTTTCTATTAATTCTGATTCATTATATGCAATAAATAAATCTATTGAACTTTCATCTTTATCTTTATCTTTCATAGCAAGTATTAGTCTTTCTATGCCTGCAGCAAAACCAATTGATGTTGATTCAGTGCCACCAAACTTCTTCATTAGCGAATCATACCTTCCACCCGCGAGAATTGCATCCTGCGCACCTAAATCTTTTGAGGTAACTTCGAAAACTAAATCATTATAATAATCAATCCCTCGGACTAGTTGGTTATTTATTGTGTATTTAAATCCCAAGCTATCTAAATTATTTGTTAGTTCTGTAAATCTTTTACTAGATTCATTATCTAAATAATCAACAGTTTTGGGAATATTATTAAGGTTATATTTATGAATAGCTTTGTCTAAAAACCTTAAAGGGTTCTTATTTAGAATTTCATGATCTTTTTTATCTATCGAATCCTTGTTCTTCTTACCAAAGGCAGCGACAGCATCTGCAATATTTTCCATGCTTTTTTTATTACCAATTGAATTTATTTGAAAAATAAAATCTTTAATTCCTAATGACATAATTAAGTCTTTGGCTAAACTTAAAAGTTCAACTTCATATAATATTTCGTTGGATCCAATAAGTTCAGCACCTACTTGGTGAAACATTCTGTATCTTCCTTTTTGCGACCGTTCATATCTGAACATTGGTCCTAAATAATAAAGCTTATTTAAGCTTTTAATTTTATTTAATGAATTTTCAACCACACTCCTAACAATTGGAGCTGTACCCTCAGGCCTTAAGCAGTATTTGAAGATTTTATTCTTATCTTCTTCATTGGAGTCTCGACTCAATATAAATTCATACATTTCTTTAGAAACTATATCGGTGTCCTCTCCTATCCCAGTCTTGAAAGTGGAGTCATATTCTAAAACTGGTGTTATTATTTCTTGAAAATTGTATAACGCCATAGTGTCTCTGAGCTTATTTAATATAGAAGTCCAAACAAAAGATGTTTCTAAACTTTTATTACCGTATGGAAGTATGTCTCTAAAACCTTTTATGATTCTCATAACTATATAAACCAAATCTTAAATAAGTATTGTTTATTAATCAATTAATCAATAATATATAGATAATGAATATACTATATGTAGGGAGTCCTCAACTCTTCAAGGAAGGAGCCAGTTCAATTCATGTTGCAAAAATGTGTGAGGCTTTTGCTATGTTAAATCACAATGTTGAACTTATTTTGCCTATAGATAAATCCCAGCTAGATTCTTTCTTTGGATATTACAACATTCATAAAAAATTTAAGATAAATCCTACAGTAGGTTTTAGTAGTGGGTCACTCAGGCATTTTATTCATGGAGTATTATCTCTTTTTAAGCTATTTTCTGTTAAGAAATATGATTATATAGTCACTAGGAATTTACTATTTGCCTATTTAGCATCTTTTTTTTATTCGAAAATTATAATAGACATTCACCATCCACCCATAAATTATATTTCCAAGCTGGCTATAAAAAGATTTTTATTATCAAAAAATATATTCAAGATAAGTTGTAATTCGGAAGGAACAAAAGATAGTTTAGTTAAAACCTTTTTCCCATCATCTAAACTTGAAGTCTTACATAATGGGGTTAATGTTGAAACTTTTAAACCACAAAAAAATCTATCCCAATTCAAAAAATGTCTACAAATTCCAGAGGATTATAAAGTTGTATCTTACGTGGGAAATACTTATAAGGGGAGGGGAATTGAGAAAATTGTTGAATTATCAAAAACAAATAAGGATATTTTTTTTCTTGTTGTGGGGGGAGAGGATGACGACAACAGGGAATATGAGAAAGATGTGCTAAATAACCAAGCAAACATACTCTTCACTGGACATGTTAATAATATTGAAATCCCCAACTTCTTAGCAATATCTGACGTACTTCTTATCCCTTATACAAGTGATTTTACAATAAAGGGTGGGTCTAAGGCTTTTGAGTATTCATCTCCAATAAAATTATTCGAATATTTATCTGCAGGTAAGCCAATTATTGCCTCAAATTTACCATCAATATCAAGAATACTCTCAAATGGTCAAAATTCATTATTAGTTGAACCTGATTCTACAGAAGATTTAAACGATAAGCTAAAAAAGCTACTAGGTGACCATGAGCTATCTAAAGAAATATCTGAGAATTCATTAAAACTTTCAAAAGAGTTTACATGGGTAGGTAGAGCAAGAAGAATGTTGCTTGCTAAAGATTAAATGAGCAAGTTACTCGTCATAATGTTTTTTTTGCTTCTTAGTTCCCCTGTGGTCGCAGGTGAAGTTTCTAATCAGGAAAGTGTACCAAAAAGTTCTGATAGGAGCTTTATCAAAGATAGTGCTGTAATTAATTATTTTTTATGGGGTGGAAGAATACTATATGTAAGGAACAAAGATTCTAAAATCTTTAATACTAGCCTTAAAAAGTGGGGAAGTAATATAACTAAACCTGAACTTGATGATGGGGATAGTTTCGCTACAAACTATCTTTATCACCCATATTTTGGAGCTCTATATTATCAAGTTTATCGGGATTTAGGCTATGAAAAGCATGATGCTTATTTGGGAACAATACTTCAAAGTACTCTGTGGGAGTTTACTATTGAGGGTACAGTTGAAAAGCCATCAATAATAGACTTAATCGTCACTCCAGGGTTAGGAATACCTTTAGGGCTATATTTTGAAAAGTTAAATAAACAATTGTCAAATTCAGACTCTTTTTTTGCAAAAACAGCATCTTATTTAATAAACCCAACAAGATTATTTTTGAAAGAGGGTGATTTGGGAATTGCCAACCCTCTTTCAGGTACTTTCATGATTTATAAGCCATTTAAGTATAGAGATATGCGACATGACATTAGTCCGCTTTCATTGAGCGGCGTAAGTATGGATACATATTTTTTCGATGTGAAGCAGTACCGTGGAGGTGGTACTGACATTTTATATTTACTCGAAACTAGTTTCGTAGATTCTTCAAATGAAATGAATCTGAGTATAAGGTTTCCTTGGGCAGGTGCATATGATGGGAATGATAAGGAATATGGTGTAGTAGATAACGGTTTTGAAATTGGAAATATGTCGGTAGCTTTTAGTAAAATTTTGGAAAAGGAAGAATTATTTTATTTGGGATCAAGCTTAGATATAAATTTTGCTTCATCTAGTATCTGGGGAGATAAAAAAGATAGATTAGAAAAGCTGCATGCAAACTCTTTGATTCTTAAAGATGTTCTTCATGATTCCACGGTAATATCTCCAAGCTTATATTTTGCAAACAGCATAATTTTTCTTGAAGTAGGATCTGAGTTTTATATTAACGCTAATGATTATAGTAATGAGGCTAAAGAATTTTTTGCAGTCTATAGGGCAAAATTTAAAGTTTTTAAGTCTAAAAATAATAAGCATAATTTAGATTTAGATTTTAAGGCGATAGATAAAATTACAGAAAGTAGCCCTGGTTTAGATGCCTATGCCGAAATTGGATTTAAGTTTGTGGATAATTTAATTTGGGCAATTTCATTCATCAAGCCTGTTAACGGCGAGGCTGCAAAATATATTCACAATGGGGTAAATGTGAGTATAAAGGTACCTCTAAATTAACTTAAGTCTCATCCAGCAACGAGTCCTCTAGTTCGTCAATTGGAATAGCTGCAAGGGTGATTAGCTGAATAGTTCCTCTAGATCCTAACTCTATAGAAATTCTTGAAATTGTCTCATTGTCAGGCGCTTCTAGGATATTTATAAAATCATATTCACCTAGAACAGCATATTGCTCTATAACTTTTGCTCCCATTTTTTCTATTTCATCATTTACTTCTTTTATTCTCTCTGGGCGCATTTTAACTGTCTTACGACCCTCATCAGTTAAATTACTTAACATAATATATTTAGGCATCTATAGCTCCTGGGAAAGTATATCTTCGATATCTTTTTTTGGCATTGAGCCAACAAGTTGGTTCTTTAATTCGCCTTTATTAAATATAAGCATTGTTGGAATACTTTTGATTCCATATTTTGCAGCCATTTGTTGATTATCATCAATGTTGATTTTGACTATTTCAATTTTCCCACTGTATTCATTTGATATTTCCTCTAATGTTGGACCAAGAAGTTTGCAAGGACCGCACCAGGGGGCCCAAAAATCTACAAGAATCGGTATCTCAGATTTTAAAACCAAACCTTCAAAATTTTCGTCATTTATTTCTAGAACTTTACTCATACTAAACTCCCTAATGATTATTTTGTTTTATTTAATTTAAAATATATTATTAATGTCGCCTACAATAAGTTAAAATTATCACATTATCAAATAAAAGGAAGTCTATTTATGGTTAAAAAAAAATTTAGAAAAGAAACTGATTCTATGGGCTCAATGAATGTACCTAGTGATGCTCTATATGGTGCTCAAACAGCTAGGGCGATAGAAAATTTTCCAATTAGCAATATTAGATTTAATAGAGCCTATATTGAAGCACTAGGTGTCATAAAATTTTCGGCGGCTAAAGTTAATTCCGATTTAAATTTAATTAATTCGAACATTGCAAAATCCATAATGAAGGCTGCAAATGAAGTTATTTTGGGTAACCATGACTCACATTTTGTTGTAGATATATTTCAGACTGGTTCTGGAACCTCAACAAATATGAATACTAATGAAGTTATAGCTACGCTAGCTAACAAATACATTAAAGGTAATAATATTGTTCACCCTAATGACCACGTTAATCTTTGCCAGTCTAGTAATGATGTTATTCCTACGGCTATGTATATATCTTCTTACAATCTAATTGTAAAATCACTGATTCCAAATTTAAAAATACTTCAAAATGAACTTTCTAAAAAAGAAAAAAAATTTGAAAAAATTTTTAAAATAGGGAGAACTCATCTCCAAGATGCAACGCCTATAACGCTTGGACAAGAATTTGGTGGCTACTCTTCTATGGTTGCTAAATCTATAAGATTTATTGAAGATTCTTCAATTAATCTTTCAGAGCTTGCCCAAGGAGGGACAGCAGTGGGAACAGGTATCAATTCTCACCCACAATTTGGCAAAAAAGTTGCTTTAGAAATTTCTAAAAAAGTTGGTCTCAAATTTACTGAAGCTAGAAATCATTTTGAGGCCCAAGCATCAAAAGATGCTCTTGTTTTAACTAGTGGAGCTTTAAAAACCTTGGCTACTTCGTTAATGAAAATTGCCAACGATGTTAGATGGCTTGGAAGCGGCCCTAGGTGTGGTTTTGGTGAAATTATCTTACCTGCTATTCAGCCCGGCTCTTCAATAATGCCAGGTAAGGTGAATCCGGTTCTTGCAGAGTCGCTTACTCAAGTCTGTGCACAAGTTATAGGAAATGATGCTACTATTACAATAGCAGGACAATCTGGTAACTTTGAGCTCAATGTAATGATGCCTGTAATGGCATATAATATAATTGAATCAATAGAGATTCTATCAAATATTTCTAAGGCTTTTGCTGTTGACTGTATTGCTGGCATTGAAGTTGATAATGAGAAATGTGAGAGCACAATTGAGAAAAGTCTTGCAATGTGCACAAGCCTTGCCCCCGTCATTGGATATGATAACGCTGCGAATGTTGCCAAGAAAGCATTTAAGGAAAATAAAACTGTTCGTGAAGTAGTTAATGAAGATAAAATTTTAGAAAAAAAGGAAGCAGATAGGATTTTAAATCCTAAGAAAATGATAAAGCCAAGTCTTTAAAATGAAGAAAAAAAAGTTTTTAACAAAAGTTAATAATCTTGAAGATATCTCTGTTAGTGTTGAATATTATAAAGAAAAATATTATCCAGATATACTAAAAGAAAAAGATTTATTGCATTCTATTGTTGAACAAATCAAATTAGAGCCAAGGATTTTATATGATGAAAGCTATGTTAAAGGGTGGAAAGACGAGCTTACTCTAGAAAGAGAATCAAAAGTAAAGATAGTAATCAATTTGCTCCAATCTGTTCTAAACGAGCTTGAGAACTCAAGTACTCTTTTATCAACAAAAAAAAATTTTGAAAGATGGACGCAGGCTAAGAATTGGTTGAAAGCTATTTTTACTGCAGCCTCATCTGGGTCCTTATCAAAACTAGTATATTTTGGTCCTGACGCTGAGAACTTCCCTAGTGATTCTAAGCTTTTATCCGAATTTGTATCTCTAAGGTCAAAAATCGATAAGTTTTTTATAAAATTTTACCCCTATATCCTAGATAATAGCAACAAAAAGCGCTCTTCAACTATAATGCTATCTAAGCATGTAAATACTCTAATTATCGATGAGGCATTAGGGATTTTTGCAACCAGATACCATAAATCATATGCGCCATATTCTGGTTCTATTGCTGCAAAGAATTTTGATGAAGTAGATTCAGTTGATAAAATTGTGCTTCATATTTTAGCCAATAAATATCGAACAACATTCCAGTCAATTTCTATGAGAATGAAGCTCATATAAATATAATATTTTTTACCTAATTATAAGTGGTATAATTTTTTAATGGTTGCTAAAAAGAAGGAAGATGTTTGGATAGACTCGGAAATTCTTAGTGAGAAGTTCTTTGTTGCTTTAAAGGAATTCGTTGAGCAAGTCCATGTTGGAAAGACAGGAATACTATCCTGGCTTTTCTTCTGCAAGTACTTTAGTGATTTTCAAGATACAAAGAGGCCACTTTATCTTGCTCTTGCTATTAAAGAACAGCCTTGTATATTGGACCATCCGGTTGTTAGATATCAGGTAATAGCTTGGACTCTTCAGTCAAAATATCCAAGTGTTGAAGATAAGATGAGCCTTAAAGAGTTTGCTTTAGGACTTGGAGATTATAATGCCTATAAAAAATCTAAGAATTCTTTACCTTTTAGCAATGAGCACATATCTGGAACCTTCAAATATATTTATAAAATGTTAAAAGCAACAATTAAAGAATTAAAACCTAAATCAGTTGAAGAAAGAAATTTTGCGTTGCGTGTTCTTTTCAATCCAGCTAAAGCCAAAATAATTCCCTTGGAAAGTAAAATATCAGAATGGTCTAATATCAAAAATACTAAAAGTTTAGCCTTAAATATTACTCAATACTTCTTAAGTTATAAGTGGAGCCTAGAATATAAAAATGATTTTGTTAAGAACGAAGATCAATTGTTAGTTCCACCAAAATTAATATCCATGACTAAAATAGAATCTTTAATTTGACGATTTACTTAAGTCTTTTTGATTCGCAAATTCAATGTTTGTCCATCTTTCAATAAGAAATTTAAACATATCTTTAGCTGATTCGTAATCTGAGGTGATAAGTTTATTTTTGAAATCAGATATTATTCTTACAGAGTCTTCCTTGTCTAAACTATTCATTGGAAAAGATGCAAGAAGGTCACCATAATTCAAAATCATAATACTATCATTCGGGAAGTTCTCTAGCCAGACAGCTAGTTCTTTTAAGTCTTGGGTTATAATTTCAATATAATTTTCCAGTTCATCATCTCTATTCTCATTTTTATCAGTCAAAGATATAAAATCATTTATCAATTTTTTTGCCGAATCTATAGGACATTTGTAATGTATAGCTCCAAAACCCCAGTGAGTTTTGAAAATTTTCTTTTGGCTTTCTTCGAATATAAAAAACCAATGAATTGGTATTATATTATCAACGAGGAACGAAAAGGGCACTGTATCTAATTTGTTATCAGGACATATAAAGTTTTCATTTTCTTCTTTTATAAAAAGACATTCTTTAATTTCATTTTCTTTTATATTTAACTGGTCGCACAGGGCACTTTGAAAAGTCCCATATTCGTTACCAAACCACAATCCATAGGGTGAAGTTGGCCCGCCCCAAAAACGCTCATAAAAGTCTGTATATTCGCTCCAATAGTCTTTATCTTCTTTAAAATGAGAGAGCCTTTGATAAATTTGTAAACAACATGATGGCATGATTTGATTTTCCTATATTTAGAATTATAATTCAATCTAAACATATGAAAACCTTAAACCAAACTATAATAGTTTTTATTATTTCAGCCTTTACTGCCCATGCAGGAGATGTAGTTTTTTATGAAACGGTTCCTACATATGGGAAGTTTATTATTATGGCTGTAGCTATTGGTATACCAACTTTTATCATCCTTTCTCATATTCCTTTATTTGAATTACTAGATACTGATAAGATTCCCGAGCCACCTAAGTTGCCAAGAGCTCAAGAAGAAACTCTTAGAGGTACAATTGTTGGAACAGTATTTGGTCTTTTGATAACAGTATTGTGCCTAATACTCCTTTAACTTTTTTTTAAAAAAGACTAGAGTTTATAGCTTATTTTGTGTTATAGTGAGCTCAAATGTCTGTAAAAGTGGACCAAATCATAAGGACAGAAAGAAAGAGTACTGAA
>Ga0315331_10000068_pt1 | contig 53624 bp, 91 predicted proteins | sample M160m34915metaG_FD_203456 | JGI IMG/M metagenome (GOLD analysis project Ga0315331, IMG submission 203456) | Ammonia-oxidizing marine archaeal communities from Monterey Bay, California, United States - M1 60m 34915 | ecosystem: Environmental > Aquatic > Marine > Intertidal zone | place: USA...
AGAAGAACAACTTTTAAAAGAGTATTGGAAAAACATTAATAAGCTTCCTGTTTGGAACGAAATGAGAAAATAATATATGCAATTAGAAAAAAAGTACTATACCGTTCAAGATAATGAAACTCTTGAATTACTCTATAATCATATTGATAGCTGTGATATTATAGCTGTCGATACAGAAACCTCTGGTCTTAATCCTCGTAAAGATAAGGTAGTTGGTTGGTCAGTATCAGGTGATGAAGGAGTTGGTTTTTACTTACCTACTTTAGTTTGGAACTTTGATAAAGATAAATTAGAACTTCAGACTATAAACGGTAAATCTACTGAGGTTATTTCTAAAAATCTCCTTAAAATGCTTAAGGGTAAGAAACTAGTATTTCATAATGCATCGTTTGACTGTCAGTTTATTAAAAATTACTTTGGTGTGGACTTAATCGAAGATATATGGGTTGATACTGGTTTATTAGTTCATACTGTTTATGAAGAAGGAGCTTTCGGTTACGGTGCCCCTTTCGCTCTTAAGTCTATTGCCATAATGAATCAAGAAGCTTTAGGTTTAGATATTCAAAAAGCAGCTAACGAAGAGCAGTTAGAACTTAAAGGATCTATAAAGAAAAACGGAGGTCATACTACTAAACTTTTATTTGAGATTTATAAAGCTGATCTAGATATACTATCTAAATATGCTTCTGCTGATACCGATTTAACTTTACGTATATGTAATTTATATCTTGAAAAACTTAAAAAAGAGAAACTTGAAAAGTTCTTCTTTGAAGATGAGGTTATGCCGATCTATAGAGAAGTAACTGTACCTATGGAAGCTGCAGGTGTAGACTTAAATGTAGAACTAATAGAAGAAACTCATAAAGAAATATCAAAAGACTTAATTAAGAATAAAGAGATTGTTATGAAGTCCCTATTAGCTATATCAGAGGTAAAAGAATGGGTCTTAGCTACCGCTTTAACTAATTACCCTGTATCTCATAAAGGTAACTGGGCTCAAAACTTAGTTACTCGATACTCTCTGCCTTTACCTAAGTCTGAAAAAACTGGGAAATACTCTCTTACTAATAAAAATATTGAAGAGTTAGAAGAATCTCAGGTTAAACAGTTTTTGCTTACTGGTGATGCTGATCTAATAGAAGATGTAGAAAAAGCTCGTATATCTATGGCTATGTGGAAAGAGACTAACGATGGTGAGTATATTAATATTCAATCTAAAAAGCATTTAGGTGAGATAGTATTTAAGTATATGGGTATTAAACCTAAAGTAGCAGGAGCTAATACTAAGTCTGGTAGAGCTAAGTTTGATATGGATATGGTAGAAGAGTTAGCGAAAGAATACCCTTGGGCTGAAAACTTAAGAATTTATAATAAACTACTAAAGATTAAATCTACTTATGTAGATAGGTTTAGAGATAGGCAAGAAGATGGTAAGTATTATTTCTACTTTAAGCAGAATGGTACTGTCTCTGGTAGATATGGTTCTGATGCTCAACAGTTACCTAAACCTTTAGAAGAGGGTGAAGATGCTCCTATTATAATGAAGTATGTTAATATAGTAAGAGCCTTTTTAGTAGCTGGTAAAGGAAGAAAAGTTATTGATGCCGATTACGAATCATTAGAACCTCATTGTTTTGCCTCAGTATCTGGTGATGAAAAGCTTCAAGAGATATTCGATAATGGTTGGGATTTTTATTCTTATGTAGCTATTCAGACTGAAAACTTAGAAGGTGTATCTGCAGATAAAAAAGCTGACAACTATCTAAAAAAACTAGATCCGGTTAAACGTAATAAGGCTAAAGCTTATTCGTTAGGAGTAGCATACGGTATGGAGGCTTATGCTCTTAAAATGACTTTAGGAGTAGATCAAAAGACTGCTGAAGGGTTAATTAAAGGATACCTAGATGGTTTTCCTGGACTAAGAGATTGGAGAGAAAACTCTCGTAGACAAATTAAAGATCATGGTTATATAAAAAACTATGTGGGACGTATAAGGCATTTACCTAAAGTTCAAAGAATATATTCTAAGTTTGGAGAAAAGATGATGGATTGGAGATTTAGAAAGAGCTTAGAAGATCAAGGACATAAAAGAGATGATGTAATCAAAGTATATAGAGACTACCGAAACGGTTTGAATAACTGTTTAAACTTTCAACTACAATCATTAGCAGCTGCGGTAGTTAATAGAGCTGCTGTAGTTATTAATAGGGCTGCTAAAGAAAAAGGCTTCGATGCTTTCGTTCAAGCGCAAGTTCATGACCAGTTGATTATCAATGTAAAGGAGGATCAAGCTGAAGCCTTTGCCCCTATCGTTCAAGAAATAATGGAGAATACTACTAAGTTACCTGGAATAACCTTAAAAGCTCCTCCTGAAATAGCTAATAATTGGAAAGACGGACATTAAAATAAAGAGTATGATAAGAACAGCAGAATGCATAACACCTAAGCATCCAGATAAGATCTGTGATAGAATATCTGATGCGATTTTAGATGCTTGTTTAAAACAAGATCCTAATACTAGAGCCGCTATAGAGACTATGGGTGGTCACGGAATAATAACTGTAACCGGAGAGTTAACTACTTCCGCCTTTGTTGATATTCCGGAAATAGTTAAATCTGTATACGGGAAGGAAATAGGAGTACAGACTAATATAGTAATGCAATCACCTGAAATATCTCAAGGAGTAGATACCGGAGGAGCAGGTGATCAAGGTATTATGATAGGTTACGCTTGTACTGAAAATGATCAAATGGTACCTCAAGAGTATTATTTAGCAAGAAAGTTATGTGAATCTATCTACATAAACCATCCTTACGATGGAAAAACCCAAGTTACTATATTAGATGATGATTCATTAAACGTGGTAGCTTCGTTTCAGAATACTTCTTCCAAAGATTTAATACATCATATAAATGATTTCTTTGCAAAAACAAATTATACCATCAATTCCCTACATTGCAACCCAGCTGGAGAATGGAATTTAGGAGGCTTTGATGCTGATACAGGCCTAACAGGAAGAAAATTAGCTGTAGATAATTATGGACCTAGAATACCTTTAGGCGGTGGAGCATTTAGCGGTAAGGATAGTTCAAAAGTCGACAGATCAGCAGCATATATGGCTAGAAGAATAGCAACAGATTATATTGAAAAATATAAAGCTGGTGAAGTCTATGTAACTCTAGCTTATGCTATAGGACATGATAAACCTCTACAAGCTTCAGCTTTAGTAGACGGAAAAGAAATAAACATAGACGACTATGATTTAACTCCAAAAGGAATAGTAGAATTTTTAGGTTTAAAACAACCTATTTTCTTTGAGACTTCCAAATGGGGGCATATGGGAAAAAACTTTTCATGGAATTAGTTGCCTATTAAGTAAAATTATTATATATTTATTATATATTGAAAGATCGACTCGAGAGCGATTCTAAATATTTTTAACCGAGAGCTTCGGCCTCACAAAACAAATGATATGAGTACATTAGAAATCTTTGAAAGGCATTTTAGTCCTTTCGACATCCTTTTTAGGAATCAATTTAATTCCGACAGCACATTTCAACCTGTTGGAAATTTTAAACACCCACATCCACTTAATATTTTTTACGATGACGCAGGACTTAACTTTGAAGTTGCCTGTACTGGTCTGACTAAAAAGGACATAGTATTAGATATTGAAGGAGATACTTTAAAAATTAGTTATACTAAACCTTTTGATGAAAGAGGTGATGACGGAGAAATCCATCCAGGAATGATCCATAACGGATTATCTAAAAAATCATTCGACTTAAGATATAAAATAGCACCTAAATTTGATTTAGGTAATATAGATGCTAAGTTAGTAAACGGTTTATTAGAAGTTTTTATACCATTAGCTGAAGAAGCTAAACCAAAATCAATTAAAATTAAGTAAATTTTATTGCTCTCGAGTTGGATCTTACAATAAAAGTTATTATATTATATTAAAAGAAAGTTATATGCCAAAATTATTAAAACCCGCAAATGATAGAGTAGTAATCAAACCTATTGACGAAGGAGAACAAACTTATGGATCTATAGTAATTCCTGATATGGGAAAAGAAAAACCTGAAATGGGAGAAGTACTAGCAGTAGGACCAGGTAGATTATCAGAATACGGTAAATTGATCTCAGTTAGATCATGTAAAGTAGGAGATATAGTATTAGTTCCAAAAATAGGTTCTCTAAGAATAGATTTCGATGGAGAAGAGTATTACATAACAAGAGATAGTGAAATATTAGCAGTAGTAAAAGAATCAAACAATGAGTAAAAAAATTACATTTTCAAAAAATGCTAGAAATAAACTAGCAAGTGGAGTAGATCAATTAGCAAATGCTGTAACAGCTACCTTAGGACCTTCTGGTAGAAACGTTATTATAGAAAAAGATATGGGTAACCCTGTATCGACTAAAGACGGAGTAACAGTAGCTAAATCGATCGAATTAAAAGATAGAGTAGAAAATTTAGGAGCACAAATAGTAAAACAAGCAGCAATTAAAACTGCTGATTATGCTGGAGATGGTACTACAACATCAACGTTATTAGCTCAATCAATACTTCACGAAGGAATTGGTCATATGTCTGCAGGTAGTAATGCAGTCGATATAAAAAGAGGTATAGATAATGCTACATCTAGAATAACAGATTTTTTATCTAATACCTCAAAAGATATTACAGATGAAGTACAATTAGAACAAATTGCTACTATATCTGCTAATAATGATAAAGAGGTTGGAAAGTTAATATCAACAGCCATGGACAAGGTAGGGAGAGATGGAGTAGTTACAATTGAAGAGTCGAAGACAGGTGAGACGTATCTGGAAACAGTAGAAGGAATGCAATTCGACAGAGGTTATAAATCTCCATATTTTGTTACGGACAATAATTCTATGACATCAGTACTGAAGGATCCTTTTATTCTTATTGTCGATAAGAGGTTAAATCAGGTCAAAGAGTTACTTCCTATCTTGGAGGCTGTTTCTCAACAGAACAAATCTTTATTAATTATAGCTGAAGATATAGATGGAGAAGCTTTATCTACTATGGTAGTAAATAAGATGAGAGGTATATTAGCATGTGCAGCTGTTAAAGCTCCTGATTTCGGTGATAGAAGAAAAGCTATTATGGAAGATATAGCTGAATTAACCGGAGGTCAAGTAGTATCGTCTGAAAAAGGTATGAGACTTGAAAAGTTTCAGACTGAATGGTTAGGTAAAGCTAATAAAGCTACTGTATCAAAAGAGTCTACTACTATTATAGATGCTCAAGGTTCTGAAGAGTCAATTAATCAAAGAATAACATACTTAAAAGACCTTATAGAAGAATCTCAATCACCTTTTGAAAAAGAAAACCTGCAGAGTAGACTTGCTAAATTTATAGGAGGAGTTGCTGTAGTTAATGTAGGAGGACATACTGAGATAGAGATGAAAGAAAAGAAAGATAGAGTAGAAGATGCCTTACATGCAACTAAAGCAGCATTAGAAGAAGGTGTTTTACCGGGAGGAGGTGTAGCATTGTGTAATGCGGCTATGAAACTAACTCACGATATAGATAGTCTCGAAAACGAAGATGAAAGAAAAGGTTACGATATCATTATTAATGCCTGTGAGCAACCTTTTTATAAGATACTCAGTAATGCAGGTTATACTAAAGATACTATAGCAGATATCGAATTAAAGATAAAAGAAACTGGTGATGAATGGGAAGGTTATAATCCTAGAACAGATGAATATGTAAATATGTTCAAAGAAGGAATTATAGATCCAACTAAAGTTACTAGATTAGCATTAGAGAATGCAGCATCTGTAGCAGGTACATTATTAATTACTGAGGCAGTAGTATCAAAAGGAAAAGAAAAAGAAAATAAACCAGTCGGAGGCGTAGATCCATCTATGCTTTTAGGCTAAACAATTAAATTTAAAATTATGGATAAGCAACAATTATTTGAACAAATTTCAGGTTTTTATCAAACACTTGAAGAAGAACATGGAAAAACAACAAAAGCTTCACAAGCTAGAGCTAGAAAAGCTGCTGGTGAAATAAAGAAGTTAATCACTCCTTATAAGAAGGCAAGTGTAGCTGAAGCAAAGTAGGGAGGGCGTTTTTCTCTTTGCCACGCGCGAATTTGAAGAACCTTCCGGAGACGGAGGGTTTTTTTTATATATTTATAATAAAGTTATAAAATGGAAGTAGAGGATTTTTATGTTCAATTTAATAGAATTTATTCCTACAAAAAGGCGAATAGTACATTAGACTTTACACCTCCGGATACTAGGAAATTATTTGAAGAGAATTTAAGTAAAGACCCCGATAACGAGGAGTTACTGCATTATAAAAATAATCCTATAAAATATTCATTAAACGATTATGGGTTTAGAACACCGGATAATTTCAATGATGCTGAAGGAGAAGGGAATGTATTTTTGGGGTGTAGCCATACTTTTGGTATAGGGCATTATTTAAAAAATACCTGGTCTTGGAGACTTAACCAAAAGATTGGAGGTAAGTTTTGGAATCTGTCCGTGCCGGGGACAGGAATCGGAACCGCTGCGCGTCTGTTAGGAGAGTTTAAGAATAAATTAAAAATAAAAAATATATTTCTCTATACTCCTTTTTGTTATAGGTATGAAATATTTGAGGGTAGAAAAAAATTATGGTTAAGTTTATCTCCGGTAAATACATTTCATTACCATTATCAAATATCCGAAGAAGCACGATTTATGATAGGCCAAGAAGAAAATATGAGGTTATATTGGAGAACTAATCTTGCTGCTATTAAGTATTATGCTCATGAAATAGGAGCTAAGCTACATAGTATAAAAAATATAGACTTTTATGTAATAAATAAAAATATACAGCCTCCTAACTTTCCAGAAATAGCTAGAGATCTAGATCATCCAGGAGTAAGTTATCAAGATTTAGTTTATGAAAATTTTCTTGAAGCATACGAAAAAGATTTACCATTAAATGAAGAACCAGAAAGTACATTTAAACCCTTAAAAACTATTATATGAAGTATTTAAAGTTATATGTTAATGGTTGTAGTTTTACAGCAGGAGATAGTCTTACTGAAAAAGAAATTTGGCCTTACCTATTATCTAAGAAATTAAACTTAGAATTAGTTAATCATTCTATGAATGGTAATTCTATGGAATCTATAGCTTATAATTCTGTAAATTACCTAAGTACTTTAGATCCAAAAGAAACTACAGTCGTAATAGGTTTAACATGGCCTACTAGATTTATGGTTTCACTTCTTGACAGTACTGTAAGTATTACCCCTGCAACATTTGGTAGAGAAGAAGTTTTAGTTGGAAGAAGAGTATTACCTTATACTACTAAACATAAAGAAGGAAAATATCAGGAAAATGATTATAAAAAAAGTATACCTGTAGTTAAAAAATTTGCCGAGTACTATAGAGGTCAGTTAATGGATAACAAAAAACAATTATATCAAAATCAGTTATTAAGTCATTACACTCATATAGTATACTTACAAAGCTTTTTAAAAGCTAATAAATTTAATTATACTTTTGTAAATTTTGGATCTTTTAGTAGTCATCCACAAATAGAAGATAGCAGCCCTTATCCTATTTTTAATAAAATAGATCAAAAAAAGATTATAACATTAGAAGATAAAAAGTATAGCAAAAGACCAACTAACCATCCTACAGCTAAACACTGTAAGGAAATAAGTGATATAATATTTAATGTAATCAAATGAAAAAATATTGCATTAAAAAAGATATTATGGGGTGTAGCTTTTATGTTTACTACAAAGGTAATCACCATGGAGGAGGTCCACTCTTCATAGAACATATATTTGGCACAGATAATTTCTTAGAAGAACATAAAGGATGTAAATCTGTCTTAGAAGTATGTAGCGGACCAGGATTTATAGGATGGTATTTATATAAAAACTTAAAAATGGAATCAGCTCATTTTTTAGATATACACAAACCAGTTAAAGAAGATTTACGAGTTACTTGTGAAAAAAATAATGAGGAGTTAAATTTTTACCATAGTGATGGTTTTAAAAATTATGATGGACCTAAGGTAGATTTGATAGTAATGAACCCACCATTTTTTTATACCGAAAAGCAGTTTGAAAATCATAAAAAGTATATGAAAATTACAGATGAGGAAAAGATAAAAACTGCAAAAAGAATTATTTTAGATTTAGATTTTAAATTACATAGAAATATGATAGAAAATTTTGAAAAGCATTTAACAGATAATGGAAGAATTGTATTTTTAGGAGATAGAGATTTTATTTCCAAAGAAATGATAGAATCTAAAGTTAACCCAAAACTTAAATTTACTTATAGAGATTTTTCTATAAAAGGAGATAAGTTAGATTATTATACTTTAACATATTTTAAAAACTAAAATGGAACTAAGCTCATCAGTATATACTAAACTACTACTTAAAGATAAAAGGTATGATCTTAATAAAGAGTATCATATAGCAATAATGCTTAACGGTCATCCAAAGCATTTAAATATTACTAGTAAGTTTTATAGCATATATAATGACTTATATGAAAATGTTACTTTTGATTTTTATGTATCAATATGGGATACTATTGATAATGATTATGAAAGTTTTGATCCAATTATAGATTTATCAAAAGAAAAATGGATTACTAAGTATGAGTTATTAAAAGAAGAAGATTGTCCGTTTGACTTAAAAAATTATATACCTGGTCGACATCAACCTCATTACTGTTGGACATTCAAAAAAGTAAACGAACTTAGAAATACTTCTAATATAAAGTACGATGCAGTGATACAGACTAGATGTGATTATATTTTAAGTAAATTATTTTTAGATAAGACAGTTTATACTATAGTTAGAAAACAATTTAACGACATTATAATGTATGCAAAAAATTCCGTTTCAGCTCTTAATGAAGATGCGTGGATTCAAGATTATTATTTCGTTAGTAAACCTACTCCTATGAATATATTAGCTGAAATGTTTGATGATATATTTGGAAAGAATGTTAACTATGATATGGAAAATTATGAAGGTCCTGTTTTAATGCATTGTTTACAACCCTATCATTTGATGAAAAATGGTGTACATATATCTGCTTTTAGGGAAGGAGGAGTCTTAATTAGAGAATCCTATAGATTTAATGAAGATATGTCTTTAGAAACTACCTCTATAACAGTAGGTAACAATACCATAAAGCAGCAAGCTAACACGAATACAGGTTGGCCTAAAGCACTACCTTCAGATAGTCAGGTATTAAGATTATTAGAAGAGAAAGGACCATTATGGATGTTAGATCCTGAGAATGGGAAATTTATTAAGGAGTATTATAAAAATTCTTCAAAATGAAAAAAATAGTAGCTACAATGAAGGAAATATATGATGCGATGAAACCTAACGTTCACCGTAATAGAAAGAGGTATTACCGTAAAACTAAACATAAGAATAAAAATGAAAGTTAATTTATTAGAATATATTCATACGATAAAAGATTTTCCTAAAGAAGGAATTTATTTTAAAGATATACAACCTTTATTAGAAGATACTATAGCATTTAAACAAGCTATAACTGAAATGGGTAGATTAGTTGAACAACCTGACTACTGGGTAGGGGTAGAATCTAGAGGTTTTATTTTTGCAGCTGCTTTAGCTGCTACCTTCGGAGGAGGATTAAGATTGATAAGAAAAGAAGGTAAACTACCTCCTGATTTTTTAGTAAAAGAATCATATGATTTAGAATATGGAAGTGATACTATTGAAATGAAACAAGGTAATGGTACGGTCATAATAGTAGACGATGTTATAGCTACTGGAGGCACTATGAATGCATCGGAAAACATTGTATCTAATGCAGGGTATGATTTATTAGATAAACTAGTATTGATCGATATAGGAATAGCAGAGAACAACGTTAAATCATTAATTAAATACTAATATGTGGAAAACAGATAACATACTCTTACTATCTGCTACTGATTTAGAACATGATTGTAAAGAGTTATTCGGTATACCTATCTTTATAATTGGTATCGGTAAGGTAAACGCAGCTGTAAATACTACAAGATTAATTAACGAATACGACCCAGATTTAGTTATTAACTTCGGTTCATGTGGTAATTTAAAAGATTACAAGATAGGTGACGTATTAGAAGTAGGATCTGTAATAAATGATATTGATACTTTAGGATTTAATGAAACTGAACCTATTGAATTAAAAGCTAATTCAGCTATAAAATGCTTAACTACTGATCATATGTATGATAGTGCTCATGATGATTATGTTGAATCTTATATGGAAAAAATAGATGATTGTGATATTATTGATATGGAGCTATTTAGCATAGCAGAAAGTTGTAGAATTGCTAATAAATTCTTATATTCATATAAATGGGTTAGCGATGATGGCAGCAATGATCAATGGCTTGAAAACGCTAAAGCCGGTTTTAGTAATTTTAAACAAATATTTAAATCTAAACATCTATGAGCGATTCAGTAAAAAAGTGGCACGAAACAATTACAGAAGATATCCATGCTGTATATGAAACAGCTGACGAAAGAAGAGAGAAAAAAATAAATAAGTTATTAAACAAAGCAAAAGAATCCGGTAGGATGACAGAGATAATGCAGAGAGTATTAGAAGTACAGAATCAATTTAATACTAGTTCTTTTTTATTAGGTTTAGAAATAGCATGTGATGAACTATTAAAAGATGACGCTTGAAAGATATGAAATGCAAATTCATAAAAGTGAGTTTAAACCTTTAAGTTTTGATAACTCATTTAAATTAGAAATTGCTTCTTCATTTAACAGTAATACAGAAAGACATTTTAAAAATATATTATCTTCTATAGATACTATATTATCTGATTGGGATGAAAGACCTACGTTAGATGATATTAAAAAAAGATTAAATAGTATATCTAAATGTACTTTATTTTTTCATAAAGATTTTAATGAAGTAATAGGTTGGGGTTGGTATTCTAACGTATTTACCTATGATTGGATTAATAAAGTACATGCTTTACCGACTGATAAGTCTATCTATTTTGGGGGTACTTATATACGTAAAGAATTAGATATACCACGAACTACCGGAGTACAGTTATATAATTACGGGTTTAAATATTTTTTAGATAGAAATGATTATATGTACGGTTATATGGACGGTTGGAATAAAGCTCCAATAAAAATATGCCATAAAATAGGAGGTAGAGAATATAAATTTATAAAATGAGAGTTTGCATCTATGCTCAACCTAGAACTGGCTCAACAGTTTTAAGTTCTTATATTTCTAATCAATTAGGGCTATTAAATATAGTCGAACCCTATAATATTAAAAACCCTACATACCACTCTGACGAGCAAGTTTGGCTAGATCCAAGTACTACAGTTAAATTTTTATTTGGTGAGTTAAGATCTGAACAACAAACCTCTTTACATCAGTATTTTGATAAAGTAATAGTTTTAACAAGAGAGGATGATATAGCAGGTGGTGAAAGCCATTTGATGGCATTAATTACCGGTAAATGGGAACCTTATGAGTATAATATAACTAAATTTGATCAAGAACAAAACATTAAATTACAAGAAACTATTAAATTAAGAGCTGAAATTAGAAAACAAATGAAAGCTTTACCTTATTTTCAAGTTACTTACGAAGAAATATTTTATAGAACAGTTGGAATTACGAATATAAATTCTTATCTTTATATAAAGCAGGATAACTCGGATATAGATATGTTCAACTTAAAGCATAAGTATAGACGAGATCCTATAAATAAAAAGTCACTAATTTGATAACTGCTGAAAAACTCCATAATCCTCCTTTAAGTAAAGAGTGGATAATAAAGTACTTTAAAAAAGACTACTTAAAGAGATCGTATAATAGATTTCAATGGTGGAGAAGTTATACACCTAAACGACCACCTTTAAAAAGCTCAGCTTCTTTTAAAGATAAGATCTATAACGGCGATTACGATCACTCACCTCTTTTATTTGAAGCTTATTTAGCTGAATATAAGTTAAATGAACTATGGAATGAATGTAATCAAGATTATACTCAATTTAGTCAACCTGCTTCTATTCATAAGGCTAGAAGAAAGAGGTTACTAGAAGATTATACCAAGGATGAAAATGGTAGGTTAGAGACTATACGCATTAATTTTATGAAGGAATTCAAGATAGATCGGAAGGTTTATTATAAAGAAGCTGAAAACTCTTCAAAAAATTTACGAAATTTCTATGACTATATGTCTAGAAAATATAAAACTTAAATATTTATTAACATAACAAACATTAATTATGAACACAATTTTCATTATTTTAGGAGTACTTGCAGTAGGTGCAGGTGTCTATTTCTTTTTCTACTCTAAGGGAAAGATCAATGACAGAGACGGAGATTTTATCCCAGACGAAATCGAGGATAAGGTTGAAGACGTAAAAGAAAAAGTTACTAACGTTAAAAAAGAAGTTAAACGTAGAGCTGCATCTGTCAAAAAAGAAGTTGCTGATGTTAAAGCAGCAGGTAAGAAGTTATCTGATGAGGTAAGAGACGTTGGCAGAGCTGTAAGAGGCAAAAGAGGAAGGAAACCTAAGAAATAAAGATGCAACAACAGGTAAATGTCGATATCAACCAAACAACAGGAGTTACATGCGATGAATGTGGAGGAATCTACTTCGAAAACGGGCTTATTATCCGAGCAGCAAGTGGACTTCTCACCGGAACAGGTCAAAAGACCTACATCCCAATACCCGTCTTCAATTGTAAAAAATGCGGACACGTCAATAGTGAGTTCCAACCTAAAGAACTTGAATCACTGGGCTAGGTATTGTTATTCCGGAATACAAGGACAAATTTATGGTGATTCCTCTGATGAGGAATATGATGGAGAGACTAGTTAGAGGGTAGGAGCTCGACTAGTTAAAATGGGAGGCCTTCGGGCCTCTTTTTTTGTTCTTTTAAATCTATTTATATTAAACGAGAACCAATAGGTTACTTTAAAACTGTTACAGATGAAAAAAGTAAAAAAGATATTTATGGATTTTAGAAATTTATTTAAAGACGATAACAATATAAACGAAAAGTCTATCGTTGGTTTTATTGCATTTATAGTAATGATATTGTTTGCATTTGCAGACTTACTTACTGGTTATTTTGGAAAAGATTTAGTTATAAACGAATTTATATATGATTCATTTCTTTGGATAGTACTTGGTTGTTTCGGTATAGCTGAAGCAGGTAGAGCTATAAATCCAAATAACAAAAAATAAAAACATGAAAAAAATATTATTACTTACTCTAGCTTTATTAGTAGCAGTACCTTCATTAGCACAAGAGGAAAAGAAAAAGAAAAACTTCTTTAAAGAGTTATATACTGATTTTTTAAAGTACGGAACTGTATATGCAGCTGGAGATATTAGAAATGCATATGAAAACTCAAGAAAAGACTTTTTTGTAGAAAGACCTGCAGACGGTGATTTATATGCAATACCAAGAGTAGTAGAAGTAACTGAGTATTTTGATTTTGATTATAGATACGGAATTGGTATTCGTAAATTAGGAAGATTTGGATACGAAAGAAAACCCGGTAACTTTTGGACTGGTAATGCTTACAGAGAAAATCAACAAGCTCTTTCAGCACCAACATCAGCAGTAGATGGATTTGAATATTTATTTCATTTTGAGAAAGAAAGATTAAGAGGAGAAGAATTTGAAAACTTTAGATATTTTTTAAGACATACAGGTAAATACCATATAGCTAAAATAGAATCTAGAGAGCAGGGTGCATTTGACTTTTCATATAAGTCAGCTGAATTAAGAGCTAGATTACCTATTGGTAAGAAATTTAGTATATCAGCAGGAGCTATATACAGAACTCATGAGCGTGCTTATGGATATAATCCTATTGAGATATGGTTAAATGAAACAGAGGTTTGGACTAACCCTACTACAGGTGAAGAAATAGAGTATCCTGCTAACCCTTGGTACTCATTAGGTTTTGAATATGGATATAGTGATCACTACACTACTTATACAGATGTTAATACAGGAGAAGTAATTAATGATTGGATTTGGAAAGATGAACAAGGAAATATCGTAGCTTACTCAGATTTAGATTTCAGGAATACAGTATTTAGAGACCTTATTAACAGGTATAATAATGAAATATGGGACGAAATAGATCCTTTCGGAGTTATATCTCCAATAGTAGGAGCAGATTTTTATCACTATAAAGGTAATTTCTGGTTACATTCTTATATTAATTACCTACCTCCTTTTCATAAATACGTTTCTGGAGATCAAGACTTTAGTTATTTAAACAGAAACAACTGGGGGAAAGGTGGATTAGTACAAGATGCAGAAGGAGAACAATGGGAAGATTATCAAGTTGGTCTTAATTTTGGATGGAAGATAGGAAAAAATTTAGGAGTATTTATAGAAGGAGAATATAACAAAATGTGGGATACTAAATTCTATAACTCAACTTTTGGGATAAACTATACATTTAGATAAAAATGGCGCAACAAATAGGCGAAGATACTAAAATTACTTTAGATTTAAAAACCATAGGAATGATTGCTGTAGGAATAGCATCGTTAGTAGGTATGTGGTTTGCATTACAAGCAGATATACAAGAAGCTAAAGAACTTCCAGAACCAGTGATTGATAGAATCGAATATGATTTAAAAGATGAATTAATTCGACAAACAATAATGGATACTCAAGAGGACGTAGACGATATTCTAGAGCAACTAGATAAAATAGATGAACGCCTTTATGAGATTCAAAAAAATAGATAATATGAAAAAATTAGTTTTCATAGTTTTACTCTACCTACCTTTTTTATCTTTTTCACAAGAATATATTGACGATAGTAATTTTGATGATAAAATAAGTGAACAGTCTGCTTTTGGAGATGATGAAAGTACCATAGTAGTAGTAGAGTTCTGGGCTAAATTTAATGAAGCTAATGCATTTGCTGATTGGAATAAAGTAGAAGGGGTAAATTATTACAGAGTAGATCTAGCTAAAGCTCCATCAGCAAAAAAAGAATATAGAGTTAGAATGGCTCCAACTATAATAATATTTAAAGACGGAATTAAAGAAGAATCTTTTAAAGCAGGATTAGATTTAGAATGTCCCGTTACATTAGATGAATTAATAGAAGCAATAGAAGACGTCAAAACAGCAAATCAATTTTAATTAGAAACAATGAAAAAATTAGTATTATTTTTAGCAATGGTTTTACTTCTTAGTTGTACAAAAGATGAAGAAGTAGTTTTAGAACCAGTTTTTGAAATATCTCTTGATGGAGATTCTTTCGATCCATATGAAAGATATGCTAAAATTGAAACATTTGGTGGAACTAAATATGTAAATGGAGTTGTAAAAAAGATATTTATTCTTTATCTTCAAATAGACGATGGTCCTCCTAGATTAGATAGACAGCATTTTGCTTTATATACTTTAGATCATGACGCTAACGATGATGAAGAACTATTAGATATTGGGACTTATACTTGGGAAGCACCAGATGGTAAATATGCTGGAGTAGAAATACCAGGAAATGATGAATATGTAGTTTGGAATGAAGTAATCGTTCAAGATGCAGGTCAATTAGGTGGTCCTCACACAGGTTTAATCTGTTTAACTGCAGAAGGAGTATTCTATAATCCTTACATACAACGTAATATGAGCGTAAGTATGAAATTAGAAAATTTTCCAATAGGTTTAGATATTGATGCTACACCTTATGGGTATTTATTAAATTAAGTAATAAATAAAAGTTATGATGCCTTTACCCTGTCCTTCATGTGGACAGCCTTTAGGATTAAAGCTAGACTTTCTAGTTAAACATCCTGCTGTACAATGCCCATACTGTAAATCAGTATTGAAATTTAATATAGATAAAGAATCTACAGCTAAAATGGAGAAAGGTTTAAAAGAATTACAAGACCTTAAAAAAAAGTACGAAAATATAGCAAAGTTTAGTTAAATTAATTCTATTTATAAATGTTATGCAGAACGGTTATGCTATCTGCATGCAAAATTAATTTTTTTATTAACCTTTTAACTTAATTTTAAAATGGCAGCATCAATTGCACAAGATTTCGTAGGTTTACCGATTGAAGATCTTATAGTTTCACCAATAGTTGGAATGGCTAAAGGTCAAGCGAAACTAAACAAAGTAACATGGGACTATATAAGTGAAGTAGCTTTCGTTACCGAAAATGGTAAGACAGTAGCTAGATCATTAGATGTAGAACTTAACAGAATAGCTGTAGACGGAGCAACAGGAGAACAAACTCCTGAAGTAGTCCACAGTAGAATTCCAATGTTACCTTTAGTTCCTCTACCTTCTTTAGCTATTACTAATGCTAACATTGACTTCACTATGGAAGTACAAACTCAAAACCAATCCACAGATACAACTAAAGCAAGTGCTGGTAGTACAGTAACTGGAGGATACAAAGGTTGGGGTTTCAGTGTTCAAGCAACAGTAACAGGTAAAGTTTCTACTACTAAGGAAAACATTAGAAAAACAGATAACACAGCTAAATATACTGTTAGTGTTACTGCAACTCAATTACCACCTACTGAAGGTATGCTTAAATTGTCAGATTACCTTACTAAAATGATGGAACCGAGTAATATTCCTCTACCATCAGATAAAAACTAGTAATATAGTTGGTTTTTAATATAATTTTTATTATATTATAAATAAAGGTTTCTGTAAATGGCAAAATTACAAATTGAAGAGCTAGTTAGCGGTCTTTTAGAGGCCGCTATAGTAGCTAAACAGATAAGCGAAAGGCAACATATTAATGCTTTAGCAAATTATTTCGACGAAAAAGGAAATCCTATTTCTACTACGGTGAAAATAGGTGACAAGGAAGTTACCATCCCTTTCTATAGTATTGCAGATCATACTTCGATTGGATTAGATGAGATGGAAGTAGAGTTTGATGCTAGATTAGGTTTTGATACCTCATCTGAACCATCTAAACTTAAACAATCACTACTTGGTAAGTATAAAAATAAAAAGAAATATAAAAGCTTAGTTAAGAATATACAAGTTGATCATGCTCATAATCCTAACAATATAGCTTGTGCTAAGATAAAAGTTAAGTTTAAAAAAGATGATACGCCAGAAGCAGTATCAAGAATGGTAGATGAATTTGTATCCCAAATGGGCGAACAAACAACACCGGATAAAAAATAAAATATGAAATTTGAAGTACTAAGATTCAGCTCTCAAAACGAATCCTCTTTAGGGTTACTTTTTGATGTTACTGAAGGAAGAAAATTTTTATGTTTCACTTTAGAAGATGAAGCAAGAAAAGTAAAAGTTTCAGGTGAAACTAGGATCCCAGCAGGAACCTATAATTTAGGTTTAAGAACTGTTGGCGGATTTAATGAAAAATATACAAGTAGATTCCCAAGTATACACAAAGGAATGATACATGTATTAAACGTTCCTAATTTTGAGTATATATTATGGCATTGTGGAAATGACGATGATGATACTATGGGATGTTTACTATTAGGAGATACCTCTCAACAAAATATATCTAAGCAAGGATTTATTGGTGCTTCTTCTGATGCTTATAAGAGAGTTTATCCTCACATAGCAGATGCATTAGCTAGTGGTCAAGAATGTGAAGTTACATACATTGATTACGATACTGCCATAGTACAATAAGATGAAAAATAAAGATATAAGAACTTATCTCTTCTGGGGCATACTGGGCATATTTGTTGGGTATGTTCTTTTTGGTAGAGGAACTATTAAGGTTGATATAAAAAAGTATGAAGCTAAAATTAATGCTTTAAATATAGTTATTGACTCAGCTAGAACTAAGAATGTAGAACTACAAACTAAAATAAGTAGTTATGAATCAGTAGTAGCTGATGCTAATAATAAGATTAACACTCTTAATAGAAGAATTTATATAATTAAAAAAGAAACAGATGAAAAGATTAATAATATTAATAATCTTAATAACGACGAGCTATACAAGTTTTTCACAGACAGATACAGACAGTACCTCGATTCGATTGGAAGTCCCAATAGCGAAGCTGGTAATTAAAGATCTTCTTAATGGAGATGCAGCTAAAAGACAGCTTGTAGTTACTGATACTATTTTGCAGAAAAAAGATATTCAACTTACAGTAAAAGATACTATAATATCTAATCTTAATCTCCAAATAGCAAATTTTAATAAAATAATAACTACTAAGGATAAGCAAAAGCAAATCCAAGAAAATCTTCAAAAAGACTTAGAAAAAGCTTTAAGAAAAGCTAAAAGAAGAGAATTTTTATATAAAGTAGGTACTATTACCGGTGGTGTATTTGCTGTACTTTTCTTAACCAAGTAAGTAAAACTATTTATACTAAAGAAAATTATGCTTAATAATCTAAGAAAAGGGTTCTTTCCTTTTATTATAGCTATCTCTGCTTTGTCCGTATCAGGATCAGCAGCCTTTTATTCAGTATATGGATTAAGTAAACTATTTGCTGGTGCAACTGTAGAGGTAATTATTATGGCTGGTTCTTTAGAAGTAGCTAAATTAGTTATAGCATCTTTACTATACCAATACTGGGATACTATAAATAAACTGCTAAGAACTTATTTAACTATTGCAGCTGTAATACTTGTACTTATAACCAGTATGGGTATCTATGGTTTCTTATCAGCTGCTTATCAAGGTACCTATCAAACATTATTAGTTACTGAAAATAGAATAGAGTTTTTAGAAAATAAAGCTGATTTTTACCAAAAAGATATTGTAAGATATGATCAAGAACTTGAACAAATACTGGCAAATATTTCTAATCTTTCTAATGCGAGATCCGTTTCAATCCAAGTCAAGGACACCAGTGTGGCTGGAGGCATTCGAAACACCATTTCCACGGTTGACTTACGTCTGGCACAAGATAGACTTAGAGTTGAGGAAAATAACAGGAAAGATGTTTACCTAAGGAGAACAGTAGCAGCTGATAGTTTACAAAAATATAAATTTAAAATATTAGAACTTCAGAATAATTCTGATATAGCAGGTGAATTAGGACCATTAAAATATTTATCCGGATTAACTGATACTCCTATGGATAGGATAATTAATATCCTACTATTAGTTATCATATTTGTATTCGATCCTTTAGCAATAGCTTTAGTAGTAGCTGCTAATATGGCGTTTTCAAATGCTTTTCCTAGAAGGGAAGAAAATATATATGGAGAAAAAGAACATCCTAAAGTTAATATTTACAATGAAGAAGATGAACGCAGAATGGATATCATAGGTCAAAATGGTAACGACGGAGAACATTACAATGAACCTCGTGTTATACAGACTTTATTAGCAGATGTAGAAGTATTAGAGAATATGGATAAGATGTTAAGTCCTACCCCTACCGCTACTTTAACACCTACCCCTACACCAGAACCTTCTCCTACTCCTAAAGCTAAACTAACTATTAATGATCAACCTGAAGGAAATGTAGATGATCTTAAAACTAATCCTAATAATTTTAAAATAATTAATAAAGATGGCTCGGTAGAATACTTAAATGAAGAACCTAGAATAGACATTAGAGGAACTAGAGCTTATGTTAATTTAAAAGACGGAAGAGAAGGTTGGATGGATAGAGATAATAGTGATAGAATTATCTACATGTAAAGTTGTTTATTCGATTAATTTTTACTATATTATATTATGGACAAAAAAGTATACGACATGTTAAAGAAGAGTGCTGAAGCAGATAAAGCTAAAGCATTACTTTCATTTGAACTATTAACTAAAAATGCTGTTGGTATAGGAGATCATACTACTGATGATTTCTATAAAAACTGTGAACAAGCATTAAAGTTATTAGCTTCAGCAGAAGAAAGAATTGAAACTTTAGAGAAGTATTTTAATTAAAAATTATTAATAAAAGTTATATGAGTAAAAAAGCTATAGAAGTTTTAAAGACAGAGTACCCTACTATTTACAATGCATACAAAGAGGTTCAAGAAGAACAATTTGAACTCTTTGCTAAGAAACATCTCGACTATGGGATGGGTAATATATCAGCTGGTACCCAATTAGTAAATGAAGAAGAGGTTGATTTTGCGATGACAGGCCTTTGGTATAGATTATCTGATAAAATTAACAGATGGAAAAATATGATACTTACTAGCCGTAAAGCTCAGAATGAAACATTGATAGATACTTTCCAAGACATTACTAACTATGGAATTATAGCTCAGTTAGTATTTAAAGATAACTGGAAAGATAATTAATATGCCAAAAAAAATTCCAAAGCAAGTTAAACTTGTTAAGGATAGTTATATAAAGCAATCTAAGAGTAACAAACATATCTCTTATAGCCAATTATTTACCTATCTAAGTTGTAAACGTAAATGGGAGTTACAGTATCTTCGTAAGATAGCCCCTTATGATCCGTCAATACATGCCGTATTTGGATCAGCATTTCACGAAACATTACAGAACTATTTAGATGTCATGTATTCTGATACTGCGAAAGCAGCAGATGAAATAGATACAAATGCTTACCTTTACGAAAGAATGTCTAAAAATTATAAAAGACAAAAAATGCAGAATGGAGGAGAACATTTTTCTGATGCTAATGAAATGAATATGTTCTGGTTAGATGGTAAACATATAATGGAATATATTAAAAAGAAAAGAGGAGGATACTTTTCTAAAAAAAATACTTATCTAGCCGGTATAGAGACTTTACTCTATCAAGAGATTAGGCCTGGAGTATTTTTTAAAGGGTATATAGATTTAGTATTTTATAATAAAGTATTAGATGAATATACCTTAGTTGATATAAAAACATCTACTAAAGGTTGGAATAAATTTGCAAAAGCTGATGATAAGAAAATATTTCAATTACTTTTATACAAAGAGTATTTTTCTAAACAGTTTAACGTTCCTATAGAGAAGGTAAACGTTGAATACTTTATTGTTAAAAGAAGAGTACCTGTAGAAGCAGATTTTGCTGCTATGCAAAGAAGAGTACAAGAGTTTAGACCTACAGCAGGAAAGATTAAAAGAGGTAAAGCTCTATCAGCTATGAATAATTTTATAGCGGACGTTTTAGGTAGTAATAATGAATATATAGATAAAAGTTACCACTGTACTGGTGATAGGAGTCCATGCTGGCATTGTAATGTTTACGATGGAGTTTTAGAAAAATAGCCTATTTATATATAAATATATACTTATATATTGTTATAAAACATTAGTTATGATTAAAGATGAAAAGTTAACATCCGTTAAAATTACACAGCCTCACTTCGATAAATTCAAAATGGCATGCTTACAAGATAATTTTTCTTTTAAAAAGCTTGCAGATCGGGCAATTTTTCTTTATATTACAGATAAAGAGTTTAAGAGATTAATTCACGAAACTATATCCATTAAATTGAAAAAATGATAGAAGGTTATATTCCAAAGAACGAAAGAAAGAAAATACTATTACTTTGCGATGATATCAGAATGCATTCAGGTATTGCCACTATGGCAAGAGAGTTTGTAGTAAACTTATCTCATAAGTATAATTGGTATCAGTTAGGAGCAGCTTTAAAACATCCTGATCAAGGTAAAACTTTTGATATCAGTCAAGATGTAGGAAAGAAAATAGGTATTAATGATGCAGATGTAAAAGTAATGCCATGGAATGGATACGGAGATGCAGGAGTAGTAAGAAACTTAATTGCAAAAGAAGAACCAGATGCTATTTTTATATTTACAGATCCAAGGTATTGGATATGGTTATTTGAAATAGAAAGAGAAGTAAGAAGTAAAATTCCTATTTTTTGGTTAAATATATGGGATGACTATCCTGCTCCTATGTACAATAGAGCTTACTACGAATCAGTAGATTTATTAATGGGTATATCTAAACAGACAGTTAATATTAATAAATTAGTACTAGAAGAAAAAGCTAAAGAGAAAGTTATAGAATATGTACCTCATGGTATAGATGAAAAAGATTTCTTTCCTATAAGAGAAGGAGACAAACTTTATCCTAAATTATTAGAGTTTAAAGAAAAGACCGTTCCAGTTGATGCTGAGTTTATAGTATATTTTAACTCTAGAAATATACACAGAAAAAGACCAGGTGATACATTAATGGCTTATAAACATTTCTGTGATCAAATAGGAGAAGAAAAAGCTAAGAAGACTGCATTAGTTATGCATACTCAACCTTCTGATAATAATGGTACAGATCTTCAAGCTATGAAAAATACTTTCTACCCAGAAGGTAATATTTTCTTTTCTAGTCAAAAAATATCTCCTCAACAAATGAACTTTATGTATAATATGTCTGATTTAACTGTCTTATTATCATCTAATGAAGGCTGGGGATTATCTTTAACCGAATCTATGATGTGTGGTACTATGATATCAGCTAATGTTACAGGAGGTATGCAAGATCAAATGAGATTTGTAGATGACAAAGGCAAATGGATAGAGTTTGATAGTGAGTTTCCTTCCAATCATAGAGGTACTTATAAAGAACATGGTGAATGGGCTATACCAGTCTTTCCATCTAATATATCCTTTACAGGGTCTCCTATGACTCCTTATATATACGATGATAGATTAAGTCCTGAAGATGCATCTAAAGCAATATTAGAAGCTTATGAATTAGGAAAAGAAGAAAGAAATAAAAGAGGATTAAAAGGTCATGAGTGGGTTATGTCTGATGAAGCAAGTATGAGTTCTTCTAAAATGAGTAAGAAAGTAGGAGAGTGTATGGAGAAAGCTTTTAAAAACTTTAAACCTAGACCGTCTTATAGTGTTGTAAAGGTAGAAAAGTATAAACCTCTTACTGTTAAACATAAAATTACAGGTTATTAATATGGATAAGATTTCAGTAGTAGTTAGTTCACCAGTAGACACTTACTCAGGTTACGGAGCAAGATCAAGAGACTTTGTAAAAGCATTAATGGCTTTAGGAAAGTATGATGTAAAATTATTATCTCAAAGATGGGGTAATACTAGATTTGGATATTTGGAAGATCACGAAGAAGATGATTTATTAGTAAATATTATTCCTCAAATGACTAGTGCCCCTGATATATGGATACAGATTACAGTACCTAATGAATTTCAAAAAGTAGGTAAGTATAACATAGGAGTGACAGCAGGTATAGAAACTACATTATGTGATAAGACATGGATAGAAGGTATTAATAGAATGGATTTAGTACTAACTTCTTCTGTTCATTCTAAAAATGTTCTTGAAGAGACTAAATGGGATATAAAAGACAATAGAACAGGTCAAATAGTTGAAACATCAAAAACAAATATACCAATTAAGGTATTATTTGAAGGAATAGATAATACAAAATATGGAGTTAATCCTAATACTGAATTTGACTTATCTTCTGTGAAAGAAGAATTTTGTTTTCTATTTGTAGGACACTGGCTGCAAGGTAATTTTGGTCATGATAGAAAGAATGTAGGTTATATGATTAAATCGTTCTTAGAAACGTTTAAAAATAAATCTAAACAACCGGCTCTTTTGCTTAAAACCTCTCATGTAGGTAGTTCTATAATCGATCAAGATAGAATACTTAAGAAGATAGGAGAAATAAGGCAAAGCGTAAAAGGAAAGTTACCTAACATATACCTTATACATGGAGAAGTACATGATACAGATATAAATAACCTGTACAATAACCCTAAAGTTAAAGCGATGGTTTGTTTAACTAAAGGAGAAGGCTTTGGAAGACCTTTATTAGAGTTCAGTGTCGTTAAAAAACCTATACTTACAACAGGTTGGTCTGGACATATGGACTTTTTAAATAATAGAGAAGCATTCCTTTGCGGAGGTAAGATACATAAGTTAGATAATTCATCAATACAGAAAGGAGTATTATTACCAGAAAGTGAATGGTTTCAACCTGAAGATGCTCAAGTAGGAGCAGGATATAAAGAAATTTATAAAAATTATAAAAAATGGGTACCCTTAGCTAAACAGCTAGGATTTAGAAATTCAAAAGATTTTAGTTTTGAATCTATGACTAAATTATTAGGAGAGATATTAGACGAAAGCTTACCAGAATTTCCTAAACAAGTAGAGTTAAAGTTACCTAAATTAGATTTACCTAAATTAAAATAGTTATGAGTGATAATTTAACAAAAGATAGATTAGTAAAAGGTCCTTTCGGAGGCGATGCTTGTTATGAGCAATCGTTTATGCAAGAAGGAGAAGAAGTTAAAACTTGGCTTTGTATGGGTAGCGGTTTTAGTACTTCTACTAAAATGGATAAAGACTCTAAGTTAGTCAACGATACATTAGAAACTTCTCCTGAATTATATAAAGATTTAATGCATATAGATGAAAATAGTAGAGCATGGTTTCCTGCTACTATAACTCTTCCTGGAAAAGGAATGGTATTTGCTGATGGGACGGATAAGAAGAATTGGAGATGGGCAGCGATTAAAGCAAAAGTATTAACAGAAGAAGAAATTAAATCAGGTAAGTATCCAAAAGACCAAACACATAAAATGGATATGCAAAATATGACACATTTTGACGCTAATAAAGGATTTATGGACGCTTTAGAAATTATAGGATTTTATGAAATCAATTAGTTACGCAATTACAGTATGTAATGAGTTTGTTGAAATACAGAAACTCGTTCCTTTTCTTTTACAACATAAAAGAGATGAAGATCAAATAGTAGTTTTATACGATCAAAATAACGGTACTGAAGGAGTTGAAGACTTCTTAAGAGCTAAGAGTGTTAATAATGACTTTAGCTGGTACCCTGGTACATTTAATAGAGACTTTAGTGAGTGGAAAAACCTACTTACCAGTCACTGTAGAGGAGATTATATATTTCAAATAGATGCTGACGAATTACCAGATGAAGCATTAATTAAAAATCTACCTAGAATATTAGAAGCTAATCCTGATAATGAAGTTTACCTTACTCCAAGAATAAACACAGTAAAAGGTTTAACTCAAGAACATATTGGAAGATGGCAATGGAGAGTAAATGAAAAAGGATGGGTTAACTGGCCTGACTACCAATGGAGAATATGGCAAAATAAACCTGGAATAAAATGGGTAAATAAAGTTCATGAAAAGCTATCAGGCTATAAAACATTTGCTGCATTACCTGCCTCTCCTAAATATGCTTTATATCATCCAAAAGATATTCAAAGACAGGAAAGACAGAATGCATTTTATAACACTATAACAGATTAAACATGGGAGCACCGTTTACATTACAAGAAGATTCAATTAAAGATGTTATTAGCTCAGTAGGAGTAATAACTGATTATTTAAAAAAGTTTGAACAAAAAGATATTTCATTAGTAAAGTTATTTGCTGATGATGTTGAACTTATAGATTGGAATATTCATAAGAAAGGTTTTGACGATGTAGTTAAAGCTTACGAAGATATATTTAAATCAGTAAATATTTTTAAAATTACTAGCCCTGGTATTGGAGACATATCATCTACAGATTCAGTATTACTTTACCCAGTCATTAAAGTAGATGCTCAAGCATTTTTATGCAGAATAGATATAACGATTGATAATAAAGAACCTTTAAAAGTTATTGATATAATTACTTTAAACAGTAAAGGTTTAATTAGCAAAATTAACGCCTTTAAGCAATAATGAAAGTAGGTATTATAGGAAATGGTTTTGTAGGAGAAGCTCAAGCATTTGCTTTTAGTCCTACGTATGAAATAAAGATTTATGATGTTGATCCTCTAAAGAGTTTAAATACTTTAGAAGAAGTACATGACTGTGAAGTAGTATTTGTATGTGTACCTTCTCCTATGAATGAGGATGGCTCTCAAAACTTATCATATATCGAAGAAGTATTTGATAATGCTACACCTCGCCCAGTATACGTTATAAAATCAACAGTTATACCTGGTACGACACGTATCTTACAAGAGAAATATAAAGATTTAAGTATAGTATTCAGTCCTGAATTTTTAACTCAAAGAACCGCTAAATTAGATATGATGACTCAAGCAAGAGTTATATTTGGAGGAGATGATATAGCCACAGGAGCATTAGAAGATTTTTATTCTAAAAGATTTAAAAATAGAAACTATATTCATACTGATTCAACTACAGCAGAGTTAATTAAATATATGAATAATACTTTCTTTGCTACTAAAGTATCATTTATGAATGAGTTTAAAATATTAGCTAATAAGTTAGGAGTAGATTGGGAAACAGCAGTATGGGGATTTGCTTCAGATCATAGATTAGGAGATAGTCATTTGGATGTTCCTGGTCCTGATGGTAAGTTAGGATTTGGAGGAACTTGCTTTCCAAAAGATATTAATGCTATTATAGATGTAGCAAATAGTAATAAAGTTGATATGAAAGTATTAAAAGCAGCCTGGAAAACTAATTTAGAAGTAAGACCTGAAAAGGATTGGGAAAAATTAAAAGGAAAAGCAGTAGTATGAAAAGAAAAATACGTAAAAAGTCCGCTTTAGTTCTAGGCGGAGGAGGATTTATAGGAGGACATTTAGCTAAAAGATTAAAGCAAGAAGGTTTTTGGGTAAGAATAGTTGATACTAAACATGAGCATGAGTATTTTGACCATAAAGATATATGTAATGATTATGTAGCAGGTGATTTAAGAGATCCTGATGTAGTTGAAGCTGTCTTTAGAGTAGAAACAGATCCTAATCATAAAGATGTAATTTATAATTATGATTTTTATAAGAAACCTTTTACTAATATAGAAGCATTTGATGAAGTTTATCAACTAGCTGCTGATATGGGAGGCGCAGGATATATCTTTACCGGAGATAATGATGCAAATGTAATGCATAACTCAGCATTAGTAAACTTAAATGTAGTAAACGAAGCTACTAAGTCTAGAGTAGGGAGAATATTTTATTCTTCTTCTGCATGTATGTATCCAGAGCATAATCAATTAGACCCTGATAACCCTAACTGTGAAGAATCTTCAGCATATCCAGCTGATCCTGATAGTGAATATGGATGGGAAAAATTATTTAGTGAAAGATTATATTTTGCTTTTAATAGAAATTATAATTTAGATGTAAGGGTAGCTCGTTATCATAATATTTTTGGACCTCAAGGAACATATGATGGAGGTAGAGAAAAAGCTCCAGCTGCTATGTGCCGTAAAGCTGCTGAAGGAAAAAAAGAAATAGAAGTATGGGGTAGTGGTAATCAAACAAGATCATTTATGTATGTAGATGAATGTGTAGAAGCTACTTTAAGGTTAATGAGACAAGATAAATTTTTAGGACCTGTTAATATCGGATCAGAAGAGATGGTTACAATTAATGAACTAGCTGAAATAGCAATTGAGCTTTCCGGAAATGATCTTTCTATAAAAAATATTGATGGTCAAGAGTTTATAGACAAATATGGCTTTCCATGTCCGTTAGGAGTAAATGGTAGAAACTCTCATAATAAATTATATAGAGAAAATTTAGGATGGGAGTCTAAAGCTACTCTTAAAGAAGGAATGGCTAAAACTTTTAAATGGATTAAAAAACAAATAAAATGATAAGTAAAAGAGCAAAATCTTTTTTCGATTATAATAAAATACTATTTACTTTATCTAAAGTTATTGGCGCATGGATGAGTGGTAATACTGAACTGGTAGCAGTAAATAGTAATTATGAAAAAAGGATAATAGACGTAGATACTGACTTTGTACCTGCTACTAAAGATAACGGTTGGAAATTTTCTATGGTTCTATCGTACGATTTAAGTAATAATGTTAATAAAGAGCAAGTAGCAGAAACACTTAACAACTTAATATCAGATACAATAGACCCTTTACCTCGTAATAATAGAACTAGTGGATAAAAAGATATTACTATTTACAACTATTGGTAAACTCTCTGAAGAGTCTCAAGCTCATGTTAATGCTAGCTTTGAATCTTGGAAAGATTATGGTTTAGACATATTAGTATTTGGTGAAACTTTTCATAAGGATTTATGTAATAAGTTCGATGCTATATTAGATACATCAGTAGAGAAGTCTGAGTTCGGTATACCTTTAGTTAGAAGTTTATTTGTTAAAGCATTACAATATGAGGGATACGATTTATTTTGTTATATTAATTCTGATATTATTTTTAATAAAAATCCTAGACCACTACTTGAACTAATTGATTATAAATCGTTTATGGCTGTTGGTCAAAGACTTGACGTATGGGACTGGCCTAATAACTCTAAGGAAGAAATACATAACCCAGGAGGAATAGATTACTTCTTTATGACGAAAGACTTTAGAGACTGGAGCGATATGCCAGACTTTAGTATAGCTAGAGGAAGATTCGATCATTGGGTTATGGGCAAAGCCTTAGAAAGTGGCAAAGCAGTAGTAGACCTTACTAAAGTATTTTTACCTATTCATCCAGAGCCTAAGAATAGAGTATCAGCTAATCCTGATGTACAGTATGCTAATGGAATGGTTAAGTTAGGATATCAACAGTATAGAAATATGAATATATTTTTAGACTTACAATGTCATGGACAAACTAATATGACACCTTTTATAATGACAGAAGAAGGATTAGAAAAAAGAACTGAAATACCCTTAAATGAGTTTAAACATCAATTCGAATACGACTATGAAAAATTTTGATTTATCTGAACCTAAAATTATAGTTTTTGATTTAGACGGGACTCTATTAAATGTTGATAGAAACCATTACGATAATGCTACTCCTATTAAGCATAGAATAGATATGGTTAATAAACTATACGATGAAGGTCATACGATTATAATAGAGACAGCTAGAGGATGCGTAAGTGGAAAAAATTATTTCTTTTATACTTTAGAACAATGCAAAAAGTTTGGCTTAAAATTCCATACACTTCGTACAGGAGTTAAGTATGGAGCAGATCTATTTGTAGATGATAAAGGAATGTTAGATAATGATTTCTTCAAAGATGATGGAGAAGGAAAAAAATTAGAACCTTGGCAGTATAAAGATCGTGATTAATGGCTAGTATAAAAAAGTTTATAAGTAAAAGTCCAAACATAGTAAAAAAGTTATATTATAAATTAGTTCCTTTCTATAAAAGATATGGATCAGAATTTAGAGATACTTATGACTTCTTACTCCATTCGATAGATTTTACCCCTTCACAATTAAAAGAATATCAGTTTTTTAAGTTAAGAGAAACTATCTCTAATGCTTATGAAAACGTACCTTACTATCATAAGTTAATGGTCGATTATGGTGTACCTAGGTATATACATGATCCTTCTGATATTTCTAAGTTACCTATACTTACTAAACAATTAGTAAAAGATAATTGGAAAGATTTAGTAAATAAAAAATATAAAGGTGACATAATTACTTTAAAAACCTCAGGTTCAACTGGAGAGAAATTTAAGTTTTTAGGTAATGATGATTTATATAAAAGAGAAGCAGCATTTGTATTAAGGGCGTATAATATGCATCATGCTTCCTTATATGATAAACCTTCAGTATGGGTAAGGAGGTATGCTCCAAAAGCTGGAGATCCAATTTCGTATACTGATCATGAATTAAATAGAGTTTACTTATCTCCTTTTAATTTATCCCCTACTACAATTGAAAGTTATGTTAGAGAAATAGATAGAACATCAGCTGAAACTCTAGTTACCTATCCTTCGTTAGCTAATTTTATGGCTAATCTAATGTACGATAAGTGTTTAAGGTTTAAAAAAATTAGATCTATTCATGTAGCATCTGAAATGATTCTTCCGGAATGGAGAAATAATGTGAGAGCTAAATTAGGAATTAATCTATATGCTCATTACGGTATGATGGAAAAGGTATCTTTCTTTTCTAATTTTTTAGGTAGTGATAAGTATGCTGAAAGTTTAGAGTACGGCTTTACTGAAATAATAAACGGTGATGTTATAGGTACTGGCTTTTTAAATGATGTAATGCCTTTTATACGTTATTCTCCCGGTGATAGAGCTGTTAAAAACAGTGACATTGAGTACTTCAATGCATTACCGGTAAGTGTAGATGATTTCATAGGAAGATCTACAGATATGATTTTTACAAAAGATGGTAGAAAGTTATCTGGAGTTAATTTTTATACTATGATGTATAAAATACCTGGAGTTGAAATGTTTCAAATAACTCAAAAGTCTGTTAATGAAATAATAGTTGATTATATACCTTCAGATAAATGGGGAAAAGATACAGAAAACTGTATTATAGATGGTATAGAAGACAGAATAGGTAAGGGTATAAAATTAAAAGTTAATTCAGTTAAAGAGTTAGAAAGAAGCTCTACTGGAAAATTCAAAACGATTAAAAATGAATGTTAATTTAGATAATGTAAAACCTTACATACTGTCTGATAGAGTAATATCATCTGATATGACATATTTAGATTGGAATGAAGGTTCAGCTATACCTGATAAGATGTTAAATAGAATAAAAAATAAGTTAACCGACTTACATCATTACTCAGATCCTTCTAATAACGAATTAAAAGAAGCTTTAGAATCTCATACTGGAGTTGATAAAACATTTATAGAAGTCTTTAACGGTTCAGATTCAGCTTTAGATTATACTTTTCGAGTAATATTAAATAGTAACGATAAAGTATGTATACCTTATCCTAATTATACTCAAGTAAATCAAACTATTACTTCTTTAGGTTGTAGAGTTCTTAACTGCGATATTAGTACTTTAGAAGAAAATATTAAATCGTTTAAACCCAAAGTAGTATATCTATCCGTTCCTAATAACCCTTTAGGGTATGTTTATAATACGTTACCTTTAGCAGAAAAGTATCCTGGTACTTTTTTTATAGTTGATGAAGCTTATGTTGAATTTTTTCCTAAATGTTCTATATTTGATCAAGCATATAAGTATGCTAACATTATAGTAACAAGAACTTTCTCAAAAGGTTTTGGATTAGCTGGGATAAGGCTTGGATATCTGACAACTAATTCTTATATTATGAATAAGATTAGGTCTATAAATAATTTTAAACAGGTTAATACTTTAGCAGCTATTGCAGGAGTAGAAGCATTAAAAGATTTTAAAAGTATACAATCTAAAATTAATTTAACTAATAGAGTTAAAAAAATGTTTATAGGTATGCTTAAAGATTATAGAATAAAAGATAGTCATGCTAATTTTGTATTATTAGAGCATACCAGAGCTAAAGAAATAATAAACGAATTAAAGAGTTTAGGTATTTTAGTTAGAGATAGAAGTAAGTTTATTAATAATACAATGAGAATAACTATGGGAAGCGGAGCTGATATGCATCAAATAGCTGAGATTATAAAAAAATACTAATGAAAAAAAATATATCATTTATAGGATTAGGTAAGTTAGGTTTACCTCTTGCTACTAATTTTGCAAAGAACGGACATAAAGTATTAGCAATAGATAAGAATCAAAGATTAATAGAGTTTGTAAATGGAAGAGAAGCACCTTGGTACGAGATAGGATTAGAAGCTAATCTTTATGCTGCTGAAACTTATATAAAATACTCTACTGGGTATAAAGGTTTAGGTAAAACAGACATAACTATCATACTAGTTAATACTCCTTCTGTTAAGAAAGATGGATCGTTTTCTAATTTATATATTGAACAATCTATTCATTCTATTTGTGAGGAATTAAATAATGTTGGGAAGAAAGAGCATCATATTATTTTATCATCTACTGTTATGCCTGGTTCTATTAATAATGACTTTATTCCTTTAATTAAATCTTTAACTAATTGTAAAGTTAGTTTTAGTTATGTACCTGACTTTGTAGCTATAGGACAGGTTATAAAAGACTTTGAGAACCCAGATTTTTTATTGATAGGTAGCGATACAAAAAAATCATCTACGTTAACTAAAAATTTATATAAGACTATAATTAAGTCTGAACCTCCTATAAAAGAATTAACTTTAGCTGAAGCAGAACTATGCAAAGTTTCTTTAAACGCATACATTACTACTAAAATATCTTTTGCTAACTATTTAGGTACTTTAGCTAATAAATTAGATCCAAATATTAATGTAGATAATATTACCGATACAATAGGATTAGATGCTAGAATAGGAACTAAATACTTTAGATCAGGAGGTCCTTACGGAGGTACTTGTTTTCCTAGAGATACTTGGGCATTTGCAAAAATATCTGAAAAAGTAGGTTTAAAATCTCATCAAATGTTTGCTAATGAAGAGATTAATAATCAAACAGATAGAGAAATCTATGATAAGATTATGGTAAGGAATGCTCCTACAATAGGGTTAATAGGTCTAGGATTTAAACCTGGTACCCCAGTTACTACTGAAGGAATAGCTACTAAGTTTTTAAATAGAATTAAAAATTTTAAATGTCAAGTTTACTTATACGATAGATATTCAGATGCTATAGACGATATTATTAAAGAACACCCTGATATAGATTTTGTAGATTGTAGAGTTAATAATTATAAAATAGTTGATGTTGTTAGCGCTTGCGATTCTATAGCCTTCTGTAACGGAGATAAAGCTTACTTAGGTAAAGAGCATTTTGAGGGTGTAGATATGTTTGATATTAATGCTAAAAATATAGTAGACCCCTGGAGAATATTATGAAGGTACTATTTGCAAAACAACAATTAGATTTAGTAGGACCAAGACAATCATTTGCATACGCCGATGATCATGAGTTAGAAATACTAAGAGGATTTCAAGGTAAGGTTTCTTTATGGGAAATGCTATGTGCTTTAAAAGCTGACTTTCTTATTACTCCTACCTTAGTACAAGCACCTTGGTTAGGAACTTTATTAGCTCAACCTGGGTATAAAGATACTATGCAAAAAACTACTCCGGAAGTTATAAATCCTAACGAGTTTGACTTTGGAGCTTATGATGTAGTTATTACTCATGATTCGTTTTTAGGATTACAAATAGATGCATTAAAAGCAAAGTTTCCTAAAACAGTATTTGCATACCTATTAGCAGAACATTCTAGTTGGCAAATGCACAGGATAGGTTATAAGTACGATTTATATTTAGACCATACTTTAGAATCAGTAGATAATGTTATAAGATTACCTCAAGCAGTTAACTTTTTATTTCCTAGAATACCTGACAGAGTTAGAGAGTTATTCTACCAAGAAAGAACATCAGTATTTCTAGATTATAGATCGTTAGGTTACTTTATAGGCAATGGTTCTAATAATTTCTTACTTACAGAAGATAAAGTTAATAAATTTTATGATAACCTTAAATTTAATTTACCAGTAGAGAAAATTAGTAATGTATCTATGAAACCTTTTATGTTTGATGAGGTTTATAATAATGATTCTATAGAGTACTATAGTAAATTATGTAGAACTAAATACTTTATTTCTATTGCTAATAGAGTTGGTCAAGCAGCATTTGATGCAGCTTCTGCTAATTGTATAGTATTTGGTAATTCTAAATCTAAACTTCATAAACTTTTATGCCATCCTTTTACTTTAATGGATGAAGAAATAAAAATAGAACATATTAAAAATAAAATAGATACGTTAGAAAATGATCCAAAACTATGTATGGAGGTATTAGATAAGCAGAATGAATATTTATTAAAGACATGCGTAGAACATCCTAAAAATGTATTTAAAAAAGCTTTAGAATTAAAATGAAAAAAGGAGTTATAGCAGGTAATTTTGATGTAATGCATCCAGGTTATATAAAAATGTTTAAAGAGTGTGCTGAGAACTGTGATTGTTTAATAGTACTTTTACATTCAGATCCTTCTATAGAGAGGCCACATAAACTTAAACCTATTTTGTCTACTAAAGAAAGAAGAGAGATGTTATCTGAGTTAAAATCTGTATGTGATGTATTTGAATATAATTATGAAGCTCAACTTTATGATTTACTTCAAGTAGGAGAGTTTGATATTAGGTTTTTAGGTAGTGATTATATTAATGAACCTTTTACTGGTGATGATTTAAAAATACCTATTCACTATTTAGATAGATCTCATGGATGGTCTACTACTAAATTTAAAGAAAAGATAACCACACAGTTTCATGAACAAAGAAGATTAAAGAAATACTTATGAAAATATTAGTAACAGGAGGTGCTGGAGGAGTTGGTACTAACCTTATAGAAAAATTATTAGAATTAGGACACGATGTAACTAGCTGGGATAACTACTCTGCTGGATTAGAATCTAATCATATAAAAGGAGCAACATATATTAATAGAGATACTAGAGAAATGTCTTACGGATCAGGACCTGGTACTATAAAAGATTTTGATTTAGTTTACCATTTAGGTGAATATTCAAAGGTAGTTCCTTCATTTGATTGCCCAGAATTATCTTTTAGATATAATTTAGAAGGAAGTATGAGAGTATTAGAATCATGTAGACATGAGAATATACCTGTTATTTATGCTGGTTCATCTACTAAGCTATCATATCCTGGAGAGTTAGGATCTCCTTATGCTTTATACAAATCTACAGTAGCTAAATTATTCCAATGTTATGGTGACTGGTATGATTTAAAATATAATATCTGTTACTTTTATAATGTATATGGTCCTAGAACTGAAACTTGGGCTAACGAATGGCAAACAGTTATCAATATATTTAGAGATCAAAAGAAAGCAGGTAAAAATTTAACTATTACAGGAGATGGAACTCAAAAAAGAGACTTTACTCATGTTGAAGATATAGTTCAAGGTTTAGTATTGGCAGGAGAAAATATTAATAACGAAGAATACCAGTTAGGAACAGGAGAAGAGTTTAGTATTTTAGAAATAGCTAAAGCATTTGATCATCCTCATGAATTTATAGATCCTAGACCAGGTGATAGACCGAATGGTTTAGCTGATATTAGTTTTACAAAAGAACGTTTAGGGTATAAACCTAAGCATAGAATAATGGATTATATTAAAAGTATATGAAAATAGCTTACATAAGTGAAATGGGTAATAGAGGTCAAATATCTCGAGTAGGTAGAGATTTTGATATGATGAGAACTGAATGGTCTTGGCCTTGTGCATTAGAAGCAGATCTTTTTCCTTTTGATACTGAACCTCACGGTGTTATGTATGATTTAGGATTAGTTATACTTCCTAAACAACATTTACATTTATGGAGAAATAGTAAATTCTTTGAAAGAGCTAGAAAGTTCTGTAAAAAAATTGCTATAATGCAAGAAGGTCCTCATTGGTGCTTTCAAGATTATAAATTAGAAGATCAGATATGGTATTATAATAGTTTAAAAAATGCAGATATACTATATGTGCATAATAAATTAGATATAGAATATTATAAAGGCATTACTGATCATAAAGATATTAGGATATTACCTTCATTAATGGTTACAGATAGAGTAGAGAATTTACCTGAAGTAGAAAGAGACGGTGTAATGATAGGAGGTAATTTTGTAAGCTGGTATGGAGGATTTGATTCATATATAGTAGCTAAGAGTATTGATGAAACTATCTATTCTCCACAAATGGGTAGAAGACAGGAAGGTGAAGAACAGTTAGGTATAAATCAACTACCTTATATGAGTTGGGTAGATTGGATTAAAGCTTTAAATAATAGAAAGTATGGCATTCATTTAATGAGAACTCATGCAGCTGGGACATTTGCTCTTAATTGTGCATTTTTAGGTATACCTTGTATAGGTTATAAAGGATTAGATACCCAAGAAGTATGCCATCCTCAATTGTCGATTGAAATAGGAGAGATAGAAAAAGCCAAAGAAATGCTTGGAAATCTGAAAAATAATTCGTATTTTTATAAAGAGTGTTCAGAGCAAGCAAAAGAGAATTATAAAAAATATTATCATGAAGATATCTTTAATACAACCTTCAAGAAACAATTTAAAATATCTTAAATGGTCTTATGATTCTATTAGAAAGAATCAAGGAGATCATGAAGTACAGATATGTGTAGCAGACGATGCCTCATCTGATGGTACTTTTGAATGGTGTAAAGAAATTGCAAAAGAAGATAAACTATTTAAATTTATTAGAAACGAAGGTCCTGAAAGATTGGGTCATACTATTCTATATGATAAACTAATTAATGAAGTAGCTACATTTGATATAGCTATGATTTATCATGCAGATATGTACTTATGTCCTCATGCATTAGACTTTGTAGAGGAGTTAATCGAACCGAAAGTAATAGTATCTTTAACTAGAATAGAACCTCCTTTACATCCTGATGGACCTGAAAAGGTATTACTAGCTTGTGGAGAAGAACCAGAAAGATTTAGAGAGCAAGCAGTATTAAATTATGTATTTAAAAATATTGATAGAGATAAAGTAACAGAAGGTATATTTGCTCCATGGGCTTTTTATAGGAAAGACTTCCAAGAGATTGGAGGACATGATCCTTTATATGCTCCTCAATCGAAAGAAGATAGTGATATATTTAACAGATTTCAGCTAAATGGAGTTAAATTTAAACAAACATGGGGAGGTTTTGTATACCATATGACTTGTAGAGGTAGTAGAAGAAATGTATTAGATGCCGCTAAAAATATACACGAAGATAGTCCTGAATGGCTAGCTCAGAATATGAGATCTACTCGTAACTTTATACGTAAATGGGGTCATTTTTGTTTACATGATCCATTAATGAAGCCTATTATTCCACCTAAGTACAATATTAGATTTAACCTTACTAATACTACTATGGATAAATTACATATGTTAGAACCTTGGTGTGATAACTTAGATACAGATATTTCCTCAGAAGAATTAGAGAAATATATCAAAACAGAACAAGAAAATACTATTATTAATTTAAAGCCTAAGTTTAATTATAATAGAAATAGTGATATTACAATTAATATAGATTGTAATACATTTACTAATGAAGACTTTATTAACTTATCTAGAATGTCTCAAATTATAAAAGATAGTGGAGCAGCAGGAGAGTTTAATTTAGGTAATCTATTTATTAATATAGTAAGAGTTAAAGAATATACAGATAATTTAATTAAGTTAAAATGACAAAAAAGTATTTAGTAGAATTTACTCATCAAACAGGAGAAAAAGAACAAGTAGAATTAGTTACTGACAAAATAGAGTGGTCAATTAACCAATGGTGCAGAAATAGAGCTATAGTTAAACATGAAATCATAGCAACTATTAATGAGTATACAAATAATGATAACAAAATGCTTTTTGGCTAACTATTTATTAATATGAAACTAGAAAATTTAGTACAACAAATTACAGAAGCAGCTAAAATTAACTTCGCTGGTCATCAATTTATTTTAAAAGTAGATACTAACGAAGATCCTCAAAAGAAAGGTGTTAAAGTACAGTTCATTCCTACCGAATTTGGTTCTATCTCAGCAACTGAGCAAAATGATATTGCTATTGAATTAGAAGAAAGACTTGAACAAGGTCTATCAGAATATGATTTAAGAGTAGAAAGAGACAGAAACTTGAAAGATAAAACTATTATAGGATTCTTTATTTATATAGAGTATTTTGATAGAATTATCAGAAAGGCACTATCAGGCCAGAACCCAGATTTAGACGAACCAGTACAAGATATACCAGGAGATGAATAAACACAAAGCTTCACTTAGACAGACATTATTTTCAATACATAAAGTTCCTTTTAGAATAAGGGAAAAAAAACTTGATAAAACTTCTGTTAATCAAAAGCTATTCTTTGACTTCTTACAATCAATGCAAAGGATAGAAATAAGAAGAGAGAAGTTATTAGACATAGGATTAGACGTAACTGGGTATGAAGATATGTTCTTTCAGGTAATAGAAAGTCTACTTAATTTAACTTTCAATAAAAAACAACTACAATTACTTCATACTTATCTGTATGAATTATCTCCAAATCCAGAATGGGATGGTACTATTAGTTTAAAAGTAGGAGAAAAAGAAGAAAAAACAGTAAACTTTAAAACTCCTAAAGAAGTTTGGGACGTTTTGCAGAAACTCGGTTAAAAAGTTGTTTTTCTGAGATATTCTTCTTATATTTATATCTAATTTAAACGGTTATACTATATGCAAAAATTAAAAATGATTCCATGCCCTAAATGTGGCGAACTATTTCCAGAGCTTAGAAAAACTAAATTTGGATATAACTTCTGTATTAATTGTTCTACAATTGATAGAGTTGTTGGTATTACTACCGTAGAAGGTAGTGGTGATCATACCTATAATGATATTATTATTATGGATAGACAGAAAGCTTTATCTATTGCTAGAAAAGAAGCAGAGATAAAAGGTAAGAAGTTTGATCCCGGAGTAGAGGTACAAGATTATGAGAAGGATGAAGCTCCTGTAACTCAATCGTTAAAAGAAGGTATAAGCGCTTCTCTTAATCCATCAGATGAAACTGATCTTAAGTTTCCAGAATATGATACTTACGATCCTAATGCTGATCCTGAAGGTATAGAAGGAATAGACTACTAATGGCACGTCCAAGTAAAATACTTACTAAAGAAGATATTCTGAGAGCTCAAAAGATGACTAGATCTAATTTTGCAGCTGCTAGATATTTACATGTCTCTTATAATCATTATAAAAAGTACGCTAAAATGTACAAAGATGATGTTGGTAATAGTTTACTTGTAGCTCATATGAATCAAGCTGGTAAAGGAATTCCTAAATTCTTATCTAATAAAGGAAAAGAACCACCATTGATGGATCTTTTAGAAGGTAGGATACCTATAGAACATTTTGATGCTCAGAAAGTAAAGCAGAGAATTATTCAAGAATGTTTATTAGAAGAAAAATGTGCTAAATGTGACTTTATGGAAAGAAGAGTTCATGATACAAAAGTACCAATAGTCTTAACTCATAAGGATAGAAATAGAAAGAACTGGAGATTGGATAATTTAGAATTTCTATGCTATAATTGTGCATTTTTATACTATGCTGATCCTATAACTGAACAACAAGTTCAGGCAATGGAAGATTATGTAGATAAATCAAAAGAAGAATTCAACTGGGAGATGGATCAACATCATATTGACCATTTAAAAGAATTAGGACTATATGAAGAAGAGAAACCAGGTGATGAATTTATAGAAAGGTTATAACTATTTATCAATATGAAAACTAATAAAAATAAAAAGTTTTCTACGTTCAAAAGACGTAAATCTCACGAAAGAAAAGTTGCTGACGATCTAGTAAGGCAACACGAGCGAAACGAAAAGTTACGTGAAATAGAGATAGGAAAAAAGTTTTTAGATCTCTTCTAAGTTTAATATAATTTAATTTTATGAAAAAAATGTCAACAATAACTTTGTTAGTATTTGTAATTAGCATATTTACTTTATTTGCGAATACTAAATTATATGCTCCTTATTATATTCCAGTTATAAATACTTTAGAACCATTACCTATAGTTGAATTAAAAACAGAAATAGCGAAGGTAGATTTTGATATAGAAATAAAAGATCACAAAGCATTTTTAAATGCAATGGGGATGAGAGAATCAACTAATAATTATTTAGCAGTAAACAAATTTGGTTATTTAGGTAAATACCAATTTGGAGTAAGTACTTTAAAGTCACTTAATATAAAAACAACTAAAAAAGAGTTCTTAAATAACCCTGAATTACAGGAGTATGCGATGCAAGAATTATTACTTGACAATAAAAAGAGACTAAAAAAATATATTAGAAATTACGAAGGTAAAACTGTTCACGGTGTTTATATAACCGAATCAGGAATATTAGCTGCTGCTCATTTAGGAGGAGTAGGAAACGTACGTAAATTTTTTAGAAAAGGTTATGAATTTAAAGACGGTTATGGTACTACTATGACTTCTTATATGGTTAAATTTTCTGGTTATAATTTGGATATATTATAAATTTTTACTATATTATAGGATATGATAAAGTTACATTTTGAAACTACTGATGAATTTGAAAAGTTATTTCGTTCTAAGAATAAAGAAATAACTGATGGTATGGTATATGGAATAGAAAGAGCTATGGATAAGAATAAAAAGATAGCTTTTCTATTTGAAATTACCTTCACTAACGGAGATCATGCCTACGAAATTACTTTATCATCTCACTTATGGGTTGATGCTCTTGAAAGCTGTTTAGCTTATTATCATGACAAAGGACATTCTGATGAAGCTATAGATTGCTGGAAATTATTAGAATGTGCTAAAGTATGGTAAAACCTTTTGAGGAATTATTTATTGAACCTAGAACATGGAAATTTAAATCATCTAGCTCAGATAAAGAATATACAGTTACTGAAGGTAAGTGGTTATATTGTGATTGTTGGGGTTACATAGCACATAAAAAATGCAAACATATTAAAAAAGTTAATGAGCAAATTAATTTACAGTCCTAAATTAGAAGTTAAGATAAGCTCTATTCACGGTTATGGAGTATTTGCTTCTGAGGATATAAAGAATGGAGAAGTATTAGAAGAATGTCATTTTATGTCTATACCTTACGATCATAACATAGTAAATAATCTCCCAGAGATAAAAAATATTTTAAAGTTTCCTTTTCTTTTTCCTATTGATAATCCTACAGAATTAGCTTGGCCATTTGGTAACGGATGCATATATAATTCTTCTAAAAATAATAATGCAGATTGGAGTACAGATTCAGTTAGAAGGTTATTTATTTATAAGGCTATAAAAGATATAAAAAAAGGAGAAGAAATATGTACTAATTATCAAAATAATTTAGATTGGTGTGATAAAAATTTACCGTAAAACAGTTGGTATTCTGAGTTATTCTTCTTATATTAAGGTATAAAATTAAAGGTTATGACTAAAAAAGAAAAGCAAAGATCGTTAACTAAAGAGTTTCTTACTTGGGTAAAAGATATTTATCCTAAAGCAGAGTTTGATGATTCAGAAGGATATGGGTATACTGATATTTCTATTGACGGAAACTTCAAAGGAGATAATGTGATATCTTTTAGAAGACATCAGAATCAAGTTGACGCGTATAACTGGGCTGAAGATCATATATTAGAAGCTGAGAAAGTTATGGATAAAAAATTAGAAGAATTAAAAAATAAATATCAATTATATTATGGTAGAAGTAATTAAGCATACATTAGGGTTTTGTGGAGAGCATTGGCATCCTAATATTTGGACTGCTCTTGCTGGATCTCCTGTAATAGCATCTACGGTATATTACGTTAAGTGTAAGTGCGGTGGATGGTTTAAGCATAAAAAAGGTTGTGATCATGAAGTGCATTAAGTGTACTGAGGAGATAAATCCTCTTAGATTAAAAGCGTTACCTGATACTAAAACCTGTGTAAGCTGTAGTAGTACTGGAAGGTGGTATGTTAGAAATATTATTTCCGGAAAGACTACTTATGCTGAAACTGAAGTAATAAAAGATCCTAATGTAGCTAAAGATATAGCTGCTATGGATAGAAGATCAGGTTGGGGTAGTAATTTACATAAGGTTAGGAGATGAAAAAATTAAAAGAATATTTGTATAATATGGCAAAGCAATCACCAATTCGTAAATGGGCTTTATCATTAACGGGATGGAGATATTGGTTTTGGCAATTAGTAGTTGGTGGTGTATTTTTTATTTGGGTAGAACTATTACTTAACTTAATTGGTATGACTATAATACCTTGGAAATAATGAAAAAAGTTAAACGCACTTGGCTAAGAGACCTACTAAGAGCTATGGTAAGGGATAGAAAGTTAACTCCTGTTGAAAGAGTATCTTCTAGAGTAGGTTATATGGGAGCAGGATTCTTAATGGCTGGGCAGTGGACTGTAGAGCCTATTTTATTTATGATAGGTTTCTGTTGTGTTTTATTTCAAGTAACAGTTAGAAGACAATGGAACCTAGTAATACTTCAGGTTAATGGTTTAATAGCCTGGACTATTCATTTTTTTAATAACTTATAGTTGGAATTTAAATAAAAATTAACTATATTATAATATGGAAACTTTTGAAGATTATATGAAAAAGAAATTAAAAGACGATATGTTTAATGAGATTATAGAGTTGAAAATGAAACATCCTTTATCTGAAGAAGATAAATTAAAACTACAGAAACTTCAACAAAAATTAAATGGCGGAAAAAAAATTTAAAGTAATGTTAGTAAGTGGAGGGTTTGACCCAGTCCACAAAGGTCATATAGAAATGATAGAAGCCGCAGCTAAACAAGCTGAAGAAGTATGGGTAATACTTAATAATGATACTTGGTTGAGAGAGAAAAAAGGTAAGGCTTTTATGAAAGAGTCTGAAAGGCAGTACATTATGTCAAGAGTAAAAGGAGTTACTAGAACATTTGTTTGTAGACCTAGATCAGCTTCTGATAGAACGGTATGTGATGGAATTTATTCTGCAGTAAATGCTTACCGAAGAGATATAGGAGGGGAACTTTCTATGGCATTTGGTAATGGAGGAGATAGAGTCCCTGGTAATATTCCGGAAGCAGATTATTGTGCTTCTATGGAGGTAGAAATGGTATGGAACTTAGGTAAAAAAGTTCAATCATCTTCTTGGTTGTTGGAAAAATATCAAAATGCAGCAGTATAAAGAATATTGCGCTAAAAAAAATGTATTTGATTGTGAATTTAAAGTCTATTATAACCCAGATCACGATGGAGGAGGACCTTTATTTGTAGATCATATATTTTCTAAAAAAGAATTTTTAAAGAATAATAAAAACGTTAAAAGTATATTAGAGTTATGCTCAGGACCAGGTTTTATAGGGTGGTATCTTTTTCACCAACTCGAAGCAGAAACAGTTTCTTTTTCCGACTTAAATCAGCAGGTTTCGGAAGGAATAAAGTTAACTAATAAAAGATATAATTATAATTTTAAGTTTCATCATAGTGATGGCTTTGATAATTACGATGGAGGAAAGGTAGATTTAATAGTTTGTAATCCTCCTTTTTTTGATAAAGAAGAACAGCTACAAGCTTTTGTTGACTGGTATCAGATAGAAGATGAGAAGTTAGCAAGGTATATAGCTTTAGATAAAGATTTTGATCTTCATAAAAGAATTATACAACAGTATGATAAATATTTGAAGGAAGGAGGTAAGTTTATATTAATTAATGATAAAAGATATAATGACCCTAAATCATTAGTATCATTTGCTAAACCTGATGTAAAATATAAGATAGATCAATTTAATATTAATGAGAAAACCCCTAATTTTTATACATTAACTTTTTATAAGTGATATTTATATTAAAGAATTTTTATGCAAGGAACATTATTTTCTTCTGATTACGTAATAGATGCTAACGGTAATGAAAGATTAATTGAAATCAATACTGATACTGCGTTTACAGACGACTTTATAGAGAGCTATCTAAATTTAACTGACTTTATTAATATACTTTCTACTAATAATATAGCAGAGGTAGTAATTATATATAAAGACTTCCATTATAATTTTGCAAACAAATTAGAAGAAGTATTAAGCACTCAGTTACCTTCTGTTACATATACTAGACATTTAGAAGATATAAATTCTATTTATCCAGGTTCAGTTACAGACGCAGCTAATAAATTTATATTAAGACTTGCTTATAATGAAAACGCATTATTTGATTCAACTTATGCTAAAAATAAATTAAACTTATTTGAACTATTTGTAGACAATAATAATACAACTGAAATATCTGAATTTTATTATTCAGGATCTAATGGAATTATTAATACAATTACAGCCTCAGCTAATGCATCAAATATTCCAGATTATATATCTAAACCAGCAGAAGTTCTTCATACATCTTATAATCTATTTAAAGGAGTTTCCGGTTCTAACGATCAAGAGAAATTAGATAATGTAATAGAAGAAGTAGAAGATATTGAAAGAGTAGAAAGAATGGTACAGAAGTATCATTACAATAGTGATCAAGTTGAAAGTGATAGAGTTACATCTATTAGATTATTTTCTATAGTTTATGATACTGATATTAAATTAGTACATTTAGGTATAGCTAAATCTTCAGCACTATTTACTATACCGTCTTCAATAGAATATGATTACAGAGGAAAAGGAAGATTAAAACTACAGCATTACTACGAATTTGCTACTAATTTTCCTAAAATGAATCGTAAGCAAGGAGGATTTTTACCTACTATAAAAGTATTAAAAACTGATAATACAGGAGTTGAATTAAGCTCAGTAAAAGTAAATGATGTATTAGCTTCATACTATGTTTCTGGATCACCAGATACTGATAGCGGATCAGTATTAGTTGAATGGAGCGTACCAGGTGATACTATTCCTTCTGGTTCTTTTAGAACTAGCTCAGTAGTCTTTCAAGCTATGTCATCTTCGGCAGGTGATGCTACTTTAGGTAGATTAGTTACTAACGATGGATTTGAACTTCCAGTTACTCCATCAACCGTATTTTTAGTACACAATGCTTCTACTAATACAGTTACGTATGAAACTATGCATAATATTAACTCAGGAGATAGTTTATTTGATCTTGATGGTAATAAGTTTTTAGTTTCACAATCATTATTAGACGTTTATTCTGATGAAGATAATATAGTTCATGAATTAAACATGGAATCAACCGATATGTACATACTTAGTGCTTCGGGTATATTAGTTCACAATGCTCCTTGTTTTATAGCAGGAACTATGATAGAATGTGAAGATCTAATTAAACCTATAGAGGAAGTTAATGAAGGAGATAGAGTAGCTACCTACAATCATGAAACTAACGAAATAGAATTCAAATCAGTCGAAGAAATTTGTATATGTGATAATAAACCTGTTATTAAAGTTACTATAGGTGATATAGACGTTACAAGCACACATGATCATCCTTACTATGTAGAAGGTAAAGGTTATGCTTCCTATAATCCAGTTCAAACTTTTGAAGATGCTGGTTTAGAGGTAGCTAAATTACAAGTCGGAGATAAGGTAATGGATTATAATAAAACTTTTATAGAAGTAATAAGTATTGAAGAGTTAGAAGAAACAGAAACTGTATATAATCTTAAGCATGTAAAAGATAATAATAATTTTTATGCTAATAACTTTTTAGTTCATAATAGATTCGGATGCTTTGTAGCAGGAAGTGAAGTAGCTTTAGCTAATGGAGATCATAAAAATATAGAAGATATAGTAGCAGGAGATTTAGTTTTAAGTTGGAATGAAAAAACTCAAGAAATAGAAGCCAATGAAGTCTACGATATCATTCAACCTGTAAATAGCAATTTAGTTGATTTAACATTTGATAATTCAGATAATATTAAAGAATCTAATATAAGTTATATTAGCTGTACTTATGACCATCCAATATATATCAAAACACAAGATAGTTTTAAAATATCATCTTTAGATCCTGAAAAAAGTACAAGCACTTATGATATACCTCATAAAATCGATAAACTAAGTATAGGAGATAATGCTTTTAATATTCATAACGGTTTAAGTGAATTAAAAGCTATAGAACCTGCAGAGGATAAAGATCCTCAAGTTACTTATACTTTAAGAGTTAAAAATAATAATAACTTCTTTGTTAATGGAATATTAGTACACAATAAATAAAATTATGTCATCACCAATATATAGAACAGTATCATTTAGTGAAGTTAGAGAAGGGAGACTCAATGCAGCTTCTTCATCTCAAGAAACTAAGACTAAAGCAATTATAGGAAGATTTATAACTTACTTTAAAGCAAAACACTTATAAAATTAGTTGCTTTTTCGAGTTATTTTACTTATATTATTATTTAAATGTTATGATTATGAACCAGTTATTTTTTATTAAATCACACAAAGTTAACCACAAAACAATAGATTCAGTAATGGAAGGTTGCCATATTGAATTCGATGGTTATCGATTCGAGCAACTTAACAAACGTCCCTTTGGTAGATCTATAGATAAGAGATTGAGGAGTATAAATGAAGAAACTCAATTAGTTATCTATAAATAAATGGAGAAGTTAAATTGGTATTATATTTTTCTTGGGTTTCTTGTTACCATTGTAGCTCAAGTTGGAGCTTGGTTTCAACATAACCTTCAGTTTAAAAATCCTAAGTACGATGAAACCTGGTGGGGAATGTACGCTATGGCTATACCTCTAACTTATGTTTTCATTTTAGCTACTAAATATAATGTAATAGGGTATGGAGGATCTATATGGGGAGCTAGATTTGTAGGATTTGCTTTAGGAATGTTGGTTTATGCTATAATGATACAGATATTTTTTAAAGAACCCTTTACCCCAAAAATAGTAGTACAGTTGATACTTTGTTTTAGTATATTAGGAGTTCAAGCTTTTTGGAAATAAATTATGGAAATAAAACTTATTTACGGATCAGATACAGGTAATACAGAAGATGTAGCTAATATGATAGTTGATGTTATGATGGCAAGCGAAGGTAGAGAAATAATAAAAATAGTTACAGTTGAAGACTTAGAACCTGAAGATTGGAAATCTCACGATATATACTTTTTAGGTATCCCTACTTGGTACGATGGAGAACTTCAAAGCGATTGGGAGGAGTATTTTGATGAGTTTACAACCATAGACTTTACTGGTAAAACAGTAGCTCTATTTGGATTAGGAGATCAGTATACTTATGCTACTTGGTTTTGTGACGGCATTGGTATCTTAGCAAAAGTGATAATAGGCAATGGAGGAAAAGTTATAGGTTATACAGAAAAAGATAGTTCTTATGATTTTGAAACTAAACCAAAAGCTTTAGTTGATGATAATACCTTCTACGGTTTATGTATCGATCAAGATAACCAAGAGGAATTAACTGATAATAGAGTTAATAAATGGGTAGAAAAGGTAAAGAAAGAGTTGGAATCCTGATAGATTCTTCTTATATTTATAGATAAAACAAGTAATATGGCAGATACAAACAGATACGTAGTAAAGATAGAAGCTTACGTTTACGGTAAAGATGATTACCATGTAAGAATGAAAGCTCATAAAATGCTTGATAAAATCAACGCAGATAATTTAAATGCAGATGCTGAAATAAAAGAACTTGGTTCTCAACCTTTCGGTACTATGCAATATAGAGAATTAGAAGACTTTAGTCGTCCTTCTAAATTAGATGAACCGGACGATAGTCCTTTACCATTCTAATATGTTTGAAATTATACAATTTATAAGTGGCTATTTAGTCATAGGATGTATTTGGATAATATGGTTCGAATGGTTTTGTATTAATAATAAGATAGGAGGAGCATTTACTAATAGCGAAAGATATATTCAGCTAGTTTTATGGCCTCTAAATTTAGGAGTATTTTTATATACTTGGATAGTTGATGTTATAAAAAATTTTACCAATGGCGGACCTAGGAGTTATTAAATCGATAATAAAAGAAACGAAAAACGTATGGAGATTTAAAATAGAATCTCCTTTATACGATGAATTAAACTATAAACCAGGGCAACTTATTAACTTATTTTTAAGAAGTCCAATAGACCCTCCTCATATTAGAAGCTATTCTTTATCTTCTTGGCCTGATAATAGTAACGAAATGGAGATAATAGTTACAGATCAACCAGGAGGTAAGATGAGTGAGTTATTATTTAGAGAAGCTAAGGTTGGAACTGAATTAGAATACCAAGGCCCTATGGGAGTATTTACCCTTCCGGAAGAGATAGATAGAGATTTATATTTCGTATGTACTGGATCAGGCATTAGCCCTTTCAGATCCATGGTTAATTATGTGACTAAGAATAATATAAAAACGAAGAATATACATCTTATATATGGATGTAGAACTAAAGCAGATCTACTCTATTACGATGAGTTAAAGCAATTAGAAAAAGAAAATCCTAATTTTCATTATCATTGTACTCTATCGAGAGAAGAAGTAGAAGGTTTTCATCATGGTTATGTTCACCCTATCTATTTAGATTTAATTAAAGATGCTAAAGAAAAACCTTTATTTTATCTATGTGGTTGGAAACAAATGATTACAGACACTAGGACTAATCTTAATAGTCTCGATTACAAAATGGGTAAAGATATCAGGATAGAAATATTCGGTTAGTGAAAGACAAAGATCTTATTATTACAGATACCAGAATAGAGTTTAAAGATGATCCAAACTCTATTGTAATGGATGTAGTTTCTAAAGAGTTGATGGAATTTTATTCTTCTATCGTAACTCAAAATAAAGGAAAAGTATTAGATGTTGGCTTTGGACTAGGTTATAGTGCTAATGCAATATATAATAAATTAGGATCTTACTACTGTATAGAAGCTAATAAACAAGTATACGATAAAGCTAGAGTCTGGGCTGAAGGTAAATCAAACGTGCATATATATCATGGTGACTGGATAGATGTTATTCCAGACTTCTTAGTAGATGTTTGTAAAATTAAATTTGATGGTATATTTTTAGATACATATAAAGATATAAATTATCATAAGTTTGAGGACTATGCTAAGTTGATTGCCAATGATAATTGTGTGCTTTCTATATTTAGTTATTTTGCTTTAAGGAACATATCTGAATTACATTCACATTATTTTAAAATAGATTCTAAATATAGAAGTAACTACCCTAAAGACATAGAAGGAGGTCATACATGTCATTGGACTTATTTCTTAGATGGAGAGTTTAGAAAGAAAGTAGCAGAAATACCGATTTAATACGGAAATAACCGTTAAAATAGTTGTTTTTCTGGAAAATTATGCTTATATTTAAGTATAAATAATAAAAATAAAGGTTATGTATAAAAATTCAACTTCAATAATTTCTGGTACTGATAGCAAGAAAGCTAAAAGTGAAAAAAAAGACTGTGTAGTTAAAGCTATTGCTTCTTCTACTAACGTAGACTATGATACTGCTCATAGCTGGGTAAAAGAAAACTTCGAAAGAGAAGATAAAAAAGGAACTAGTAACTGGATGATTTCTAAAAGGTTTAAGAATCAAGATATGGAAATCGGAGGTAAAAGGTTTAAAGTAAAGAAGTGTAAGACTTGGGAGATTAAGAATACCTATAAGTTATACGGAGAGTTAATTGATCGTCAAAAGACTGTTAAATCTTTTAGAAAAGATAAACAGAAAGGTACGTATATGGTATTAGTTAGTAAGCACGCTTTTACTCTTAAAGATGGTACGTTAATTGACAACCATGGAGAAGAGTGGAGACCTACTAGAAAGATATTAAGTGCTTATAATATATCTCCAGTTGTAAAAGAAGTTCAACTTTCCCTAAACTTTTCTTAAGGAACAGTTGGAAGTCTGAGATATTCTTCTTATATTGTAGTATAATAATAAATCAATAAAAATAAAGGTTATGAATAATTCTGAAATTTTCGAAACTCTTAAAGCTAAAGAGGATAAATTACAAGCTAAATTAGATAAATTAGATAAAAAACATAGAGTAGTTAGAGATGCTAAAGATATAGCACTTGGTGATACTTTAAGATCTTATTTTGAAGGTACTGAAGGTATTGAAACTAACTTAGTAGATCTTCAATATGGTCGTACTTATGGTTCATCTATGGAGATTACTGCTCAAGGTACTTCATATGAAAAAGAAGTATGGGATGAAGATAAAGATGATTATGTAAAAAAGACTTTATTTAGAAGAAATGAAATATGTACTGTTAAAGTAAAAGATGTGTATGATCATATTAATTCTGACTCTACTGAAAAATACGTTGATGTAGGAATTAGTACTTATTCTTCTTCTGATAGCTACTCTGACTTTACTATTGATAGAATGTTATTTACTGGTCAAGTTGCTATGATAATTAGAGATTTTAAAGATGATATTTTAGCTGATATGAATAAAGTTTATGTTAAGCATACTAAAATAACTGATAAGTCTTGGGATAAAGTAGCTGAAGTTAAGAAGCAGATTAACGATATAGAAGATCAAAGATCTAAATTTAAAGAAGATATCTTTATCGAAGATCTTAAGAATGGTATTAAGTTACTAGATGATAAGAAAGCTTATATCCAGGAGAGATACGATTACGGTACTGGTAGTATTATAGCTGCTAAGATTATTAGAATGTCTTACTCAGGTAAATCTGCTGACTTAGAAGTTCAAGTATCAGGTAGAAGATGGAATCAAGAAACTGAAGCTTACGAAGATACTGTTTGGAGTAAAGATCTTGAGAAGGTAAGAGTTAGTAACCTAAAAGATGCTTTCTTAACTGGATATAATAATATTACATGGGAGAGAGTATAATAAATACAATTATTGATAAGACTGATTTGGTTATCATGAGCTGTGAAAGTCAACAGCAGCTCAAGGTAGCCGCTCGGTATGCAGACCAAGCTGAGAAGGCAATACTTAATGAGTTTGGATCTGATATGACTGCTAAAGAAGCTGTTATTTATAGTGAATTTAAAGGATTTAATATGCAGAAGATAGCTGCTAGAAAAATAATGATAAAAAAATAATATGTTAAGAATAAAAATAGGTAAAAAAGAAAACATTAATCAAGCGGTAAAACGTTTAAAAAGAAAGGTTAGAAATACTGGTCTAATTAAACAAATTAGAGAGAATAGATACTTTGAAAAACCTTCTGCTGTTAAGAGAAAAAGAAAGCAGAAAGCAGTATACCAGAAGAACTGGGAAATTAAAAACGGAATAGATGTATAGTGATTTAAACGTAACAGAAGAAGGTATACTAGTTGTAATAGTTACCGCGTTATTATTATATATGTTAACTTATTTATTAAACAATAAAGAGGATGTATAAAAAAGAATGGCATTGGATGGACAGTAAGAATAAAAGACAATATAGATCTAATCAAGGAAGATCACCTAAACAGATGAGAAGTAGTTATATAGGAGCAGCTTTATCAGGTATAGGTTTAGTATTAATAATAATTTTTATTCTAATAGATAAATACTTAATTTAAAATAATAATAATATGGTAATAGTAAGCAAAGTTACAGGCAGAGATGTCACTAAAGAAATGAACGCATTAATGGAAGGAATAATAACCAGAGATGAATTTGAATTAATAACCTTTACATTAAAATAATATGAAAAGTAAATACGAACTGATAGATTACTTTATGATATTTGCGATTATATTCTTTATGTTCATAGGAACCATGAGTGTATTTTCTCAAGAAAAAAGAATTGGACTTGGTAGTGATAATGAAAACATTTATGGAACTTGGCAAAGTTGGGATGGTTCAAGTGTTTTATATATGAATTATAGTGACGATGGAGATACATTTTATAGAATGTCTGATACGCCTGACGGTAAAGAAGTAGCAGAAGGAAGTTTTACACTTGAAGAAAAGTACATATATGTTCAAAAAAGTGATGATGAATATAGATTATTATTCTATCTTAAAGGTATGCAAATGGTAGTAATGAAACCATCTTCAGCAGGAGGTCCTGGTCAAGCATGGTTATTTACAAAAGTAAGTGATTACGGATTAAGTAAGTAATCAACTATAAAAATATTGCCCAGTAGAGCAGTAGGTAGCTCACTCTGGCTTAACCCGGCGCGAAGTGGATCATAAACGTAATGTGAAACTTGTAATAGATACGATCGTGAAAAGCAAAGGGGTTAGAGAGGTCGCAGGTTCGAGTCCTGCCTGGGTTAACTAATAAATTAAAAAGGTTATGGCAGCAGAAAAAAGAGGTGATACAGGTAAATTAGAATATGACTTTCCTACTCATGGAGTATGTGAAGTACAGATGAATGATGACGATTGGTATAGAGTTACTAGTAGAGACTTTAGATCGTTTGATGGTCCTAGAAGAATAACTCTTCCAGATTATACAAAGCATAAAGATGTTCAAGTACCAATGACTACATATGATTATGATGGTCCTGTCTATATGTGGGCTACTAACACTCCTGTATACTATCCTAAAGGGACTCGTAAGGTGTTAATGACAGAAGAGAGCATCAAAGAGAGAGAAGAGTTAAATAAAGCAAGAGGATGATAAAGTATCCAGACATAGTAGCGGTATATAAACTATCAGATAGAGCTAATGCTAAGAAGTTTATGAAGATCTTTAAGAATACTTTAATAGATAAAGTAATAGATAATAAGTCTAGATCAATACCTAAAGGAGCTAAGATAGTAGACTTAGGAGTAGGAAAAGACTTTAAAAAGAAATGGAAAGATAAGCATAAGATTTATACTTTAACTAAATGAGAAAAGTATACATATGGTTAAGAGTATTCTTTATTAGGATACCAAAAGAAATAAAGTACAAGCTTCAAGAGATGTACGATATGGAATATTTTAAATAAACAAGTTATGATAATAGATAATTTTAAACCTAATTTAACTCCAAGGGAGGTAATAGAGAGTGGAGCTTTTGGAGGTAGTTACTTCGGAGAAGAGAACTTAAGCGGTGATACTCAATACTGTCATCTATTTAAAGATCATTTCGATGGGTTAGATAGAAGCTTATACGAGGGAGAGAAGTACTCTCCTAAGAAGAATAAGTATAAAGTAAGGAGTGGAATGGACTATAAGTACTGGTCTGATAATAATTGGATGCATGAAGATGATCCATATGGCTGGTTCGAATGGTATTGTAAGTATTCCAGTGGTAGAAGACATAGCGATGATGATAGGCAGATTAAAAGGTGGCAAGACTTCTGTGGTATAAATGGTAGATGGAGAAAGGTCATATATAGAAAGATATATGAGAGTAAGAGTTGGGACGTAAGTCCAAGAATACAACAATCATTACTACATTGGGGTTATAGAGTTAACGAAGAAGACTTTATTAAATGGCAGAAGAGTACAAATCATAAATTAATAACAATAAATAAAAAGGTTATGTGTATAAACGGAGCAATATTTGAGTACGAAGATGAATTAGATTATCTTACAAAGAAGTCCAAGGAGTTAAAAGGTTGGGGCTTTGATATGGATGGGTTGAGGGAGAGTGAGGGGGCGCTTTCCTCTCTCGACCGAAGGTCGCCACGCGCAATTTCAACCAACCTTACCGAAGAAGAGTGGTGTAGTTATGCCGGTATGCCTTCACCATCGGCATATATAGATTGATGTAATAAATAATGTCTGAGGTATAGTAGACTTTGGTCAATACTCTATATCAATCAATCTTAGATCTTATGAGAGAGAACCTCTTAGATATATTAGATAGAGGGTATAGGTATATACTTACAATGAAGCCTATTATAAACGTTAAGTGTATATATTCATATATAGATATACACATATAATCATATAAAGATATATAATGTTATATAGAATAAACCGGTATGATCGTATAGAATACAGAAAGAATATAACAGGGGCGTGTACCTCCCTACCCTTTTTTTTCTCTATATAGTCGATATCGATAGGCCGAATCGATGGATATGCCGGAAAATAACTTAAAGAATAGTTGCCTTTCCGAGTTATTCTTCGTATATTTAATGTATAAAAGGTTATAGAATGAAAGAGTTCTTCAATAAAGGCTTGTGGTATCTTATTATTACCTCAGTACTTATAGTAGGTACGGCCTTACTTATGTTATTAATTGATCTATCAGTACATGGGCTATATATGGTATTAAAGTATCCGCTACATACGATCATCATCTCAGGTGGTCTTCTTATAGTAGTAATAATATATCATCTATATAAGGAAAAGTAAATGCCTACTATGGTCACTCTTATGGCCGTCTGACATCACACTGATATAACACTGACAGTATAGTTCCCTTAGGTGTACGTTACCATATTGCTCTGC
>Ga0315331_10000069_pt1 | contig 53591 bp, 37 predicted proteins | sample M160m34915metaG_FD_203456 | JGI IMG/M metagenome (GOLD analysis project Ga0315331, IMG submission 203456) | Ammonia-oxidizing marine archaeal communities from Monterey Bay, California, United States - M1 60m 34915 | ecosystem: Environmental > Aquatic > Marine > Intertidal zone | place: USA...
AGACGAGCTGTAATCGATCTATCACAGGAACTGGGCAAAGCTGTTCTCAAGCTCACCGATGCCGACTACAACGAGCAGGGATTGCAGGACTTGCTGGCAGCTCATGGAAATGCCTACGACATAAATCTGCGAGTCTTTCGCCACATGCAGTCGACAATCACCGGGTGGCCTGGTGGCAAACCAGAACATGCTAAACAAGTGGGTGATCGCCCGGGACATCGTGACGACATCTTTCCAAAACGCATCATCGTGTTCTCGCCACATCCAGACGATGATGTCATTTCGATGGGTGGAACGTTGATCCGCCTGGTTGAACAGGGACATGAGGTCCACATTGCTTATCAAACTTCAGGGAACATTGCAGTCTTTGATGAAGACGCGATTCGGTTTGCCGAGTTCGTCGAAGAGTTTTGCTGCGAATTTCAGATCCAAGCCTCCGGTTTGGCAGAGCTGGAATCCCACATCGATGAGGTTCTGCGGAAGAAACAACCGGGGCAAGTCGACAGCGACCAGGTCCAGCGAATCAAAGGTTTAATCCGACGTGGTGAAGCACGTGAAGGCGCACGCTGTTGTGGGGTCAAGGACGAACACCTGCATTTCCTTGACCTACCGTTCTACCAGACTGGCCGCGTTAAAAAGAGTCCGATATCGTCCGCTGATATCAACATTACATTGGAACTGCTTCGCGAAGTCCAACCCCACCAGATCTACGCTGCAGGCGACCTGTCTGATCCGCATGGAACGCACCGCACGTGTCTGTCAGCCATCCTGCAAGCCTGCAAGCAGTGCGAACAGGATTCTTGGTACGAGAGCTGCGCGATATGGCTATACCGTGGGGCTTGGCAAGAATGGCCCCCTCACCAGATCGAAATGGCGGTTCCACTGAGCCCAATGGAAGTAGCAAGAAAGCGAGCTGCGATCTTCAAACACGAATCTCAAAAAGACCGTGCACTGTTCCCCGGATCCGACGTGCGGGAATTCTGGCAACGAGCCGAACAACGCAACGCTGATACAGCAAGAAGATACGATGAAATCGGCCTCGCTGAGTATGCTGCAATCGAAGGCTTTGTCCGCTGGGATGGACAATCTGGTATCGAGCTTTAGAGTTACATGCATTCGGCAGCACCAAGCAAAACAGAATGCGATTACCAATCAGAAGGATCTCTTGATGAAGTCTCTCACCCGACGCATTACCCTGAAATTACTTGCTCTCGGAGGAGCGTGCTTGGGCCTATCACGAACGGTACGTGGTGACGACCAAGCGTTGACCAGCGACACCGATCCGCTCGCGAATTCTCCGGAACTCAACACTACTGTCTCGTGGTCCAGAACTCATGATCGGGTCTGGCTGAATCCCCGGATTTGGGCAAATCCGATGGAAGACTGGCGAATACGTGACGGAGCGGCAGAGTGCCAAACCACGGGGGGAAATCGTAATCTGCATCTCATCACGCACCAATGGACCAATCCAACTGGTTCAGCTGACATGCGTGTCTCACTTCAGAAAATAGGTGGCCAACGAAAAGACGCAGGTGCAGGTTTTCGCATCGGCACCAAAAGCGAACTGAACGAATATCGCAGCAACTGCTTTGCAAACGGTGGAATCAATGCGGGAGTGCTGGAGGGAAAACTCGTACTAGGTCGCAATGCAGGCAGCAAATCTATCGATCTTGGGAATGAAACCACGCTCAGACTGACAGCTCGTGGACTGGGTGCTCAAGTTGAACTCACCCTCATTGCTGAAACACCCTCAGGAAAGCTACTTGATCAACTGACCGCAAAAGTTCAGTCCAAAGCAGTGCTTGGAAACGTTTCGCTGGTCAATAATTTCGACGCCAAACTGAAAAAAGGCCAAGGTGGACGATACCGCTTCAAGGATTGGTCAGTCACAGGAAACGCGTTTACGATTCAGGAATCACGGCAGTTCGGTCCGATCCTATGGTCAATGTATTCCTTAAGTGACTCACGTAGCGATGAAGGTTTCGTACTGAAGATCAGTGCTCTCACCGGACCGCTGGGAAAGCAGGATAATCAGAACATCGAATTGCAGGTCAAGGTCGATGGCGATTGGAAATCGCTTGGTCAGGCAGCGCTAGACACCGATGCATGGACCGCGACATTCCGAATTCCCAATTGGAACGAGAAGGCTGCCACCCCATACCGATTGCTGTACCGAGAGCTGAAGACAGACGGGACCGAGGAAGAGTCAAACTGGAGTGGCACGATCAAAGCCAATCCAGCAGGCAGACCATTGAGAATAGGAGCACTGACATGCCAAAACCACTACGGATTCCCATATGAACCCGTGGCTGAAAACATTGTCAGGCTTGACCCAGATCTGATTTACTTTTCCGGTGATCAACTCTACGAAAGCCATGGCGGCTATGGATTGATTCGTGATCCAGCTGAGCCCGCTATCCTGAACTATCTGCGAAAGTACTACATGTTTGGATGGTCGTTCAGGGAGGCGATGCGTGACCGACCCACCATCTGCATTGCAGATGACCATGATGTTTTCCAAGGTAACATCTGGGGGGAAGACGGAGCCCCAATGGATGTCCAAACTGGCGGTGCCTCATCCAATGGCGGATACAGAGAACCAGCCCGTATGGTCAACGTTGTACACAAGACAAACACGGCACATCATCCGGATTTCCATGACCCCACACCTGTTCAGCAAGGCATCAGCGTGTACTACGGTGACATGGTGTATGGCGATGTGGGCTTTGCTATCCTCGGCGACCGGCAATTCAAAAGTGGCCCCCAGCATGTTGATACCGGAAGTGGTCGCGCTGATCATGTCAAAGACCAAAACTTCCAAACATCTGTGTTAGACAAACAAGGCCTTCATTTGCTTGGCTCGCGCCAAGAATCATTCTTGAAAGAGTGGGGAAAAGACTGGCGTGGTCACAAAATGAAGATTCTGCTGAGCCAGACCGTATTCGCAGGAGTGGCAACCCACCACGGAAAATATGATGGTTATCTGAAAGCTGACCTCGACTCGGGAGGCTGGCCGCAAACACCACGGAATCGTGCTATTGATATCCTTCGCGAATCCAAGGCCCTGCATATCAATGGAGACCAACACCTGACCACATTGTCGCAATATGGAGTCGATAAACAGCGTGACAGCATGTGGTCATTTTGCACGCCAGCTATCGCCGCAGGCTACCCCCGTTGGTGGCGACCGGATGAGGTGGGCATGCCGCACCAAAAACGCCCCACCCATGGATTAGAAAATACCGGTGAATACCTCGACGGTTTCGGAAACATGATTTACGTTTACGCCGTTGGGAACCCCGAGGTAGGTACAAAGAAAAATCGCTACGAGAAGGCTCATCAAAAGGGCAGTGGCTTTGGGGTTGTAACGGTTGACACCGACGAAAAAACCTACCAGATCGACTGTTTTCGCTTCCTGATCGATGCCGGGGATGGAAAACCTGAAAATCAATTTACTGGCTGGCCGGTGACCATCCGCCAACAGGAAAATGCTGGAGACAACATCATCGGATGAATAAGACCTTGAGTACATACACGCAATATTTTCACGCTACAGGCACGTTGCAGAACGACTTTGACGTTAGATTTATCAAATGACAATCACGAGTCATGTTATCGTTCTGCTGGCGAAGCTTTTCAGTGGATTCACTGTGCGTTGGGTTGATTGCCAACCGGACACCTGCCAACGAATCTACTTTGCCAATCACACAAGCCACCTCGATGCCGTAGTGCTGTGGTCAGCACTGCCGCGTGAACTTCGCAGAATCACGCGTCCTGTTGCTGCCAAGGACTACTGGTCGAAAGGTTGGCTCAAGCCCCACATGGCTGAAAGCTTCAATGCCCTGCTTGTGGATCGCAAGGAGATCAAAGTCCACAAGAGTCCCATCGATATCATGCTCCAGCAAATGGGTGATGTGTATTCACTGATCATGTTCCCTGAGGGTGGCAGATCTGCTGGTGATGATGAGATGGGGAAATTCAAGAGTGGATTATTCTACATGGCGAAGAAGCGGCCTGACCTGGAATTGGTCCCCGTATACATTGACAACGTCAATCGAATCCTTCCCCGCGGAGAAGTCCTTCCGGTTCCCTTGCTCAGCTGCATCACGATTGGATCACCAATCTTTCTGGAGACAGGTGAGCCGAAGAATGCTTTTCTTGCTCGAGCGCGGCAAGCTGTTCAGCAATTAAAAGAGTGCTGATCAAACGAGCTGTGGCTGCTCCGTATAAATTTTCAGCAACTGACTCTGAACTTTCACGGCCCGCAACAGAATCCACAATTGCTCTTCACTGAACTCGACTCGGCTATCTGAGTGCAAGCGTTCCAGCTCAATAGCGACAGCAGCATGTTGATCCGAAGCTGCTTCGAGCCGGAATGTCGCATTACGCCATTCAGCGTACAACGCATCATCATCCGTCAAGAGACGCTCATCATTGCTTCGAGCAAGAATCATCAAAGTCAGGCGAGCGACTTCAACAGGAGTAAAATCCGGTCGCAAACCGGCAATACGCTCAGCGAGGTGGGTGCCAGGTCATAGTTTGAAAAGCAGTGGGCTGGCTGTAACTACGTTCATGGATCAAATACAGATTCGATTCCAGACAACTAAACACGCAAACCAGTCATATCTGTCATGCCCACTCATGCCATGTAAATCGCACACAGAAACTTAACCGGTTATTAGACCGTAGGTCATGAAAAACAACGAAGCAATAAATCATTCAATATTGCTGTGGCCCCATGTTTCAGCAACAAAACCAGCCTACAAAAGCCAGTCAGTTCTAAAGCAACGACCGTCGTAAGCCCCATCCCAACAAGAGTGAAGGAACACTCAACTCAGCACCACTCACACCCGGAATGTTTCTCAGTGACGGGTGTAAACGGCAGCGTCAAAACACGAACAACCTGAATCATTCAACCTCGTTGTCACCACGTTTACTCGCCTTCAGACTCACAAGGTATGCCACGAGGTCCCTCAATTCGCGTTTGGACATCAGCTTGGTCAGGTCAGCTGGCATGGATGAAATCCCCTTGCGTCTCGCTACGACCTCATCAAGTAAAATGCGAACTTGGCCGCCATCATTTTGAACCAGTTCAACGAACTCCTCGTTCTCAGACTTTACGATGCCAGTAAAAACCTGACCAAGATCGTTGGCAATCACAGCAGTTTCGAAATTTTTGGCAATTTGGGCATCGGGCAAACAAATCGACTCCAACAAGTACCTTGCGTCTTTTTGCCCTCCGATGTGGGTGAGTTCCGGTCCCACTGCACCTCCCGCCCGATCAACCTTATGGCATCGCAAACACGACAGTTTTGTATTCTCAAAGAAACTTATTCGCCCTTTTTTCGAATCTCCTCCCTCCAATGCCACCAGCCATGGCGCCAATGGATCCTGTTCTGCCGAGGCTTTGGTGTATTCCTTCAAAGCAGATTGCAAGTCAGGACCCACTTTTCCATCCGCAGCTTCAATCACATTCAGTTGAACATCCGGTGAAAGAGTGCCGTCCAAGTAAGACCTGGCCCCGCCTTCAATTGTCGCCACAGCATCGGGATCACCACTTTCGGCCAAAATATCCCAAGCTAATTGCCTCACTTTCAGATTCCTGCTTTCGGTAGCCTGAATGAAACGTGGCAGTGAAGCTTCTGAATCGTGTTGTGCCAGCACCTTCAATGCTTCAGGCAGTAACACGGTAACGGGCTTCAATTTAACTTGCTTTGCCAAGGCAACAGCACTCTTCGGATTCAAGCGATTCAGGGCAGCCAAGGAGACAGCACGTGTCGCGGGTGATAGGCTTGGATTGGTAACCCGATCCACCAAGACCGGCGCAATTTCTGAAATCCCTAGTTTCGAAGCAACCTCGATCGCCATTTCACGGACTGACTCAGGTGCTGTAATCAGGGAATCGACATGAGACTCGAGGGCTTTCTTTGCGACCAACACGTCACGCTTCGCCAGCGGGCGGTGGGCATTCAGAACGCGATCGCGTGGGTCGGGTAGTGCCCATTGTCCCAGCATCTCCAAAGCTTCAACCCGCATTGCTAGGAACGCTGATTCGCGGCTCGCGAAAGCTGCCAATTTCGCCGCAGACTCGGCTGTCCCAAGTCGGTAGTTGGCATTCAATATCCGACGCAGCAACTCCTTTGATCCATCAGAAGTACCCACCATGTCTGCCAACGCATTCATAGCCGATGGGATCGGTGCATCGTGAATGGCCCTAGCGGCCTCCATCGCCACCAAATCACTTTCATCATCGAGAAACAAGGAAGTTTCCTTCATTTTCAGCCGCCTCAATGCCACCACAGCAGCACGGCGGACTGATTCGCTGGGGTGTTTGCGCAAAGCTGCGATTTTCGTTGGATCGGACAGGCTCACCAAATACATCACCCCAGCATGTCGCAGAGCAGCATCCTTGTTCTCTGCAGACGCCAACCGTCCCACGATTTGCGGAAATGCATCAACATTCTTTAACTGAGCGAGAGCCAAGATTGAAAAATATTGAACACGTGATGAGGGATCACTCAATAGCTCTCGCAGACGTGCAACTGCTCCGGAATCCAGACGCTCCCCTGCAACTTTGGCTGCAGCAGCTCGCAAGACATCATCTGTATCCTGCAGAAGCGGACGCAATTTTTCCAACGATGCTTCGCGGACTTCAGGATCCTTTCTAAGAATCTGATCGGCACCCCACAGGGCGTGCAAACGCCCCACCGAAGCGAATTCTGAATTGATCGCCAAAGCGAGTAACGTATCCAACTCGTGACGTCGAGCCAGTTCCCACTGGGACTCGAAACGGATTCGGCGATCAGGATGGGCAAGATAGTCAGTGAGTGCTTCAATCGTATGCCTGGACCAGTCTGATCCAAGCAACCGCTGCACTTCTTTCACGATCGGAGTATCGCGATGACTGGGATCCGTTACACGGTACATACGTCCTTTGCCCAACCCGTCCCAGCCGTCAACCCAATCGCTGATGTAGAGAGCTCCATCGGGCCCAAACGCGAGATCCGTCGCCAAGACTGACCAGATAGGATCACTATCACTCGCAAGGCGATAGCAGGCACCTTTCGGCTCCAGCGTAAAGCTACGAATCCCACTATTCGCAGGACCGCCGCGAAAATCACAAATGAGAAAATTATCTTTCAGTGCATCACCAAAACCGGTGCCCGGATAAAAAGCCAAGCCACTGGGCCCATCAGTCAAATTCACAATGGGAGGAACAATATACGCGGGTTGTTCCTCATGAAGCGGTTCCCAAATTCGGTCCCGGTTGAAAGGACCCCTGTCAGGCAAATACTGATAGTGCATGCGCCAACCCGAATCTCCACCTTCGAGGATATGCACCACCCGAGCCTTATCCCCACTATCACTGTTGTTGTCGACAGAAAATAAATCCCCAACATCGTTAAATGCAAGTTCCTGAGGATTTCGGAGACCAGTGGCAAACACCTCAAGCCCAGATCCATCCAACTCACAACGAAATACAGCTCCTGATTCAGGGTCAGCTAATACCCGCCCGTCATCGGTTGTGACGTGATATCCACGGTCACCGATACTGAAATACAAACGACCATCAGGTCCTAAAATAAGACCATGCATATCATGACCGCGAAATGCGACACGGACTCCGTAGCCGTCTGACAAAACGACTCTCTCATCCGCAATCCCATTGTCATCCTTATCGATCAACTTCCAAAGCTTCGGGATGCAGGTGTAGTAGATATCGGATCCCCGAACCAGAATTCCCGCACCGGTTCCCTCCTCGAGCCGATTAAATCCATTCGCCAAGACATAACTGGAATCAGCTTTTCCATCACCATCTGAATCCTCGAGGCGACGTACTCGATCATCATGTTGTGCGTACGTGACAGCCGCGTCACCCAGTAATCGTTTGTGATAGTCGATACGATCTTGCACCGTTTGTGCAGCTAAGTCTGCTTTCACCCACTCGTCGTCATGAGCGCGATTATCTGTCACTCCCCGATTCTGGCGAAATGTCTCACAAACATAGACACGGCCACGGTTATCGATATCAAACGCAACAACGTTGGCAAGATCAGGTTCAGCCGCATACAGCTGAATCTCCCAATCCGTCGGGATTCGAATCCCTGCCATCGACTCAACACCCTCCGAGGAAGCCTCCGCAACATCTGGCTCGAGGGGCTCAGACTGTCTGAATTCTTCAGCTTGGGCCGCCAACCCACCACAAAGCATCACCACACAAATACCCCCCAAAATAAAACTCGATTTTGTGTCCCGCAAAAGATTTCCTTTTATTTTCATCTGTTATTCGAGTCGTATTCCAAGTTGCGCGTCGTGATTTGTACGATACCGTCAGTCCATTTGGTTCGAGAACCCCAAAGGTTCGCCTTCGACCAAAACAACCAGCTCCAGCCTTGCAAACCAGTCAGGGCCATGCCAAGACAGGAACTTAGCCACTGATCGCCGTGAAAGGACGATTTGTGCGCGGTCATAACCGAACGGTTTGGTCGAAAATCGACTAAGATTAACGGACGAGGGGTCCCCAGAATAAACTGCAGGCGACCTTGATGGCAATGATAAATCTGACATCCGAATTGGCTGATTCGAACTTGCTCGGCCTCTGAAACTTCTCCGTTTCCAGTACTCCTTTCATAATCACGGGCAACCACTTTCCTGATGGATAATTCGCCGCAACCAAACTCGGACGAAGGCAACCCAAACCCGCCCCGGACGAATCCGACACAGGAACCCAGTCCTGTTGGCACAGAGGTTAGCGAGGAGATGCCGGCAGACCAGAACGTCAATGATGATGTTCCAGTCATGGCTCGGGTTGTCGATGACACACCCGACCGGATTGGTTCACCATTCGCGGCTGCCCCCAGTGGGAAAAAAACACAACAACAACCCGCAGTTGCTTTGCACGACTTAGGGCCTCTCCAGTACACAGCGATTGGCGGAGTTGTCGCGGCTACCATGCTGCTGGGATTCGCAATCATTGCCTTGGCGTGGTTTCCGCCCGGTGGTTGCGTCATTGCCGCACTTGGATGTGCGACTGCAACCCTCGGACTTCATTCCAAATTCAAACGCATCACCACAGGTATGTTAGTCACACATGCTTGTCTATTTGTTGCGTGCTTCATTACCGCAAGTACATGATCTCAAACTTCGCACCATCGAAAACCGTCTTGATCATCGCCTCCTCAGTGTGGTTGATTTTCTCGTCCGCTCCCAGAACTGCCCGATCTGGTGCACCTCCACAGAATGAGGCAGCTCAGCAGGCTCCGACACAGCATGCAGCGGTACAGAGCCCATCAAGCAACCCTGTTCTGAAATTCCTCAGCTACAACATTCACCACGCAGCGGGAACAGATGGAAAACTGGACCTCAATCGCATCGCGGAAGTGATTCAATCCGTGAACCCTGATGTCGTGTCCCTTCAAGAAGTTGATCAACGCGCTCGTCGAAGTGGCTCCATGGATCAACCCTCTGAGCTTGGCAAACTCACTGGCATGGAAGTTCTGTTTGCAGAGAACATCCCCCTTCAAGGCGGATCCTATGGCAATGCGATCCTGAGCCGATTTGAGATCAAATCACAGAACCACGCGTTGCTTCCCAACCACGGCCAGGGTGAACAGCGAGGCTTGCTAAGCTCAACATTGCTTTGGCAAGGCACGGTTAAACAAACAAATAAATTCAACTTCACTGCAACTCATTTTGACCATCGATCTAATGACTCCGAGCGCGTCGCCTCCGCTCTCCAAGTCAATGAGCTAGCAATTTCAGATCCCAACACACCAAGTATCATCGCGGGCGACTTCAACGATGTCCGTGGCAGCAAGACACTGAAGATTCTGCAAGAAAAATGGAGCATTGCGGGTCCAGAACTGCCAACCGTTCCAGTGGCAAAACCGAAGCGACAAATTGACTTCATTCTTTACAGACCCCGAGACCGGTGGACAGTACTCAAGACCGAGGTTCTCAAGGAATCAGTTGCCTCGGACCACCGAGCCATTCTTTCTGTCTTACGACTCAATACGCCGACCAAAACCGCAATCAAGGATCCGGCACAAGAAACAGAGAAAAACAGTACCGAGCAGGATAACAGCAGTGGTCTGTTAGAAAAGAGGCAGAATCAAGAGCGTGGAACACTGCTCCAGTCTCCCACACCTGACGGCCAAACACGAATTGCAACGACAGCAACCGAATGGGCAGCGAGAAAGAAGTCGATTCTCATTGCGATGCAGTCTGTAATGGGACAGTTGCCAGAATTCGGATCACTCAATCCTCCCGAAATGGAATTGGTCGCAGAGGTTGACTGTGGAAATTATGTGCGACGCAGGATTGTGTATCAGTCGCAACGAGGTAACAAAGTTCCTGCATTCCTGTGTGTTCCAAAAGCAGCACTGAAAAAAGATGCCACACCCTTTCCGGCTGTGCTTTGCCTTCACCCGACGGATAATACCGTTGGCAATGGAGTGGTCGTTGGCCTTGGCGGAAAACCAAATCGACAGTACGCGAGTGAACTGGCGTCCCGCGGCTATGTCACTCTAGCGCCTGCATATCCGCTACTGGCGGGCTATCAACCTGATGTAAAAGGACTGGGTTGGAAAAGCGGAACTCTTCTTGCTGTATGGGACAACATACGCGGAATCGATCTCCTCTGCTCACTACCGTTTGTGAGACGAGATGCGATCGGTGCGATCGGGCATTCACTAGGTGGCCACAATGCACTCTACACCGCTGCATTCGATGATCGGATTACGGCTGTGGTTTCCAGTTGTGGTTTTGATTCCTACCAGGATTACTACGGTGGTGACCAATCGAAATGGCTACCAGGCAAAGGTTGGACTCAATTACGCTACATGCCGGAACTCGCTAATTACCGACAGAGGCTGAACGAAATCCCATTCGACTTTGACGAGATTCTCGCCGCGATCGCACCGCGACCAATTCTCGTAGTCGCTCCGTTACATGACTCAAATTTCCAAGCTGGCAGTGTGCGGCGGTTAATGGAGAATGCGAGCACTGTTTATGCTCTGCATGAAGCAGTGAATGGCTTGACTCTCCTACAACCTGACTGCGGCCACGACTTCCCAACTCCGATGAGGGACAAGGCCTATCAGTTATTTGATCAAGCATTGAAACAACCCTGACGGGTGTGGCAACCAACCGAAGCTGGAATACCACCAACGGAAATCATTTTTCCATCGCCGTCGCGGCGGACTTGCTTCGGAAACCAAACCATTTCGGAAATTCGCGATTTACTTGCCTTTAGCTTGTTGGGACTCGCAATCCACAACTCGAACAGCGAGAATAAGCCGGTCAGACTTCCTCAATATTCAATTCACAACCTAGAGAAAATGAACTCCATGATTGTTTTCAATCGTCGTAATTTCATGGCCGGCACACTTGCAACCGGCCTCACAAGCAGCCTCGCGGCAACGAAACTGCGAGCAGCAAACGCTAACGACGAAGTGAATTTGGGCTTTATCAGTTGCGGGGGTCGCGCTGGTCAGCTGATGGGAAAATTCAGCAAAGTCGACGGTATCAATATTGCTGGATTGTGTGACGTGGACGAAAAACGACTTGGATTGGCCCAACAAAAATACCCGAAGGCGCAAGGCTGGACAGACCTTCGCGACCTGATTGCATCAGATTCAATCGATGTCGTTGTCGTAGCCACCTGCAACCACTGGCACTGCCTTGCCGCGATCTGGGCAATGCAAGCTGGAAAAGATGTATATGTGGAGAAGCCGTTGTCACATAGTCAGTGGGAAGGAAGGCAAACGGTGGCTGCTGCACGTAAGTACAATCGCATCTGCCAAATTGGTACTCAGCAGCGATCTGATCCCATGCAGGCAGAAATCAAGAAATTCTTACATGAAGAAAAGTCGCTAGGGGAAATAAACGCCACACGTGTCAATCGCTACGGAGTTCGCCCTTCGATTGGAAAACGTGATAAGCCGCTCGCCGTGGACAAGAATGTGGCTTACGACCTATGGCTCGGCCCCGCCCAAGATGAACCAATCTTCCGCGAAAAACTGCACTACGACTGGCACTGGGATTGGAACACGGGGTCAGGTGAGATGGGTAACTGGGGCGTGCACGTCCTCGACGATGTCCGTAACAATGTCTTCCAAGACTCGGTGGCGCTACCAAAGCGAATCTTGGGTGGAGGTGGTCGCGTCGCGCTCAACGACGCAGGGCAAACGCCGAATGTGCACTTTGCATTTTTTGATACAGGTTCAATCCCAGTTGTCATTGGACTTTCCAATTTGCCAGCGAAACCCGCAGGAAAAAAAAGCCCGTCGCATCCGGGGCCGAGCAGTGGTTACGTCGTCTATTGCGAAGGCGGACGTTACGAAGGCCAACGGGGACGAGGCGCTGCGTACGACTCAGCAGGAAAAAAGATCAAGGAGTTCAAAGGAAGGGGAAATGTTCTACATCAAGCGAACTTCATCAATGCTGTACTCAAACGAGATTCTTCAATCTTGAATGCTGACATCGCCGTGGGAAATGACAGCACAGGATGGTGCAATCTGGCAAATGTTGCTTTCCGCACCGGGAGAAATCTGGACAGAGAAGCAGCCGACGGAATCGAACTGGAACAATGGACCACTTTGGTGGATGAAATGGATGAACACCTCGAATCCCATAACCTGTCACGTTTGAGTGATGAGATCCGCGTCAGTCCAATGCTGGAACTGGATGCCAAGACCGAACAATTCGTGGGACTTGGCTCTAAAAATGCGAATCAGTACCTCAATCGAGAATATCGAAAAGGTTATGAAGTGCCTGAGCTTGCCTGAATTCCAAATGGCAATATTCTCGGCAGTACAGGATTCTCGGCAGCACAGGATTCTCGGCAGCACAGGATTCTCGGCAGCACAGGATTCTCGGCAGCACAGGATTCTCGGCAGCACAGGATTCTCGGCAGCACAGGATTCTCGGCAGCACCGGATTCTCGGCAGCACCGGATTCTCGGCAGCACCGGGGTATCCACCTGACGCTGAGGGCCCAGGCTCCGAGCCGAATGTTTTATGACTGGCGATTTGATCTACGATTCAAATTTCTTGCAGGGCCCAGCAACATAAAGAGCCTCACCTGTAAAACGTGCCTTGAATTCTTCGTCACTCCAAGTCGTCTTTCCGACGGCTGGATCACCAATCACCCAGTCACCGATTTCGTTACGTCCAAACACGACCACGGCATGCCGGTCACCGCGAGCTGCAAATAGGCGGATTGGAAACGCACGACGAGCCGCGCCGAAGCGAACAATCGCCAAATTGGGAAGTTGTCCGCCTGGCAACCAGACATCCGTATTCGATGACGCCACACAAATCTTGTGAAAAGCAGAATTCGAGTAAATCCTGACTCCACGGTACAACCCCAACGACTCCGTACCTTGGTCACTCGTCGAACATACTCGCACAAGATCCCGCTCTTCAGCAACAATTCCCACACCCCTTAATAAAGTAACAGCTGCCGCTGGCGCACAGGTCGAGTTATGACTCTGAAGACAAATCCCATCATCCCACTGAGTTTCTTCACTCAGGTAGACAGGCGAAAGGGCCGGGCGGAGCAACGGTGCCAAGGTATAGCCAAGGGCCATTCCCAACAGACTGATCGCAGCCAGTGACCGGGAACAGGACCGCAAACCTGAACTACAGCTTGCCAAACCAGCAGTGAAACAAAGGACAGGGGCTATAAGACTTGACCACAGTAAAACATCGGGGAGCGGCAGTAGATCAATCCACTGAATCCCACCCGCGAAAATCAAAGGCAGGATGGTAGCGAAACACAGCGCGCCAGCAAAATAGAATGGACCCGAGGCCCTCTGATTTGACCACAGCCCCCTGCCCACAGCGTAAGCAATTACTGATAAGGCTAGCGTGCAGACAAGACCAGAAACCAAATACGCAGCCATCGAAGCACCTCTTCCAAAAACACACAAATGTTAAGAAAAGATTAGCAACAAGTTGAAATCTAAACAATATTTATCTTATCGACTGCGTACGGTATTCCAATATCTTCATAATTCGAAAAATAAGAGCACTTCTGGATTTACCCGCCCATGAAGGGTTCGCCAAAACCGGTCTTGAAATACAAGGGGGCCAGTATTTCAGGGCCTGCGATGCACTAACCAACGCCTGCATCGAAGCAATCACTCGGTTGAAAAGCGATGCACGGTAACTTCATGCATCCGTTCTCCGGGCTTCAATAAGGTCGTTGGAAACGAATCACGATTGGGCGTATTGGGATAATGTTGAGTTTCAAGACAAAATGCTTCATGCCCGCCATAACCATTGGACCTTTCGTTACCGGGTAGATGATTTGCGGTATACAACTGCATTCCCGGTTGCGTGGTTTCGATTTCAAGCACTCGCCCTGAATTCGGATCAACCACCCGAGCAGCTTTCCGCAACTCACCCGCGGCTCCTCGCACGACGTAACAGTGATCATATCCCTTGGTCGCGGCCAGTTGATTCACACGATCCCCCAGTGGCATGCCCATACGAAAATCGAGCACGGTGTCGGCGACTGAATTCAGTTTACCGGTGGGAATCAACTCGTCATCCACGTCGAGGTACTGATCGGCTTCGATGGTTGCAACATGATCCATCGCTGAACCGCTTCCTGCACCACCAAGATTCCAGTAACTGTGATTCGTCAAATTGACGTGGGTAGATGCATCCGTCGTTGCACTGAAAGCTACTCGAAGTTCGTTCTTGTCATTCCAGGAATACTCGACAGTGGCTTGTACCGTTCCCGGGTACCCTTCCTGCCCATCAGGACTAATCAGTTGGAATCGCACGCCAACCACCTCATTCTCATGAAACGATTCACTGCTCCAATTCTGGTAGGTAAAATTCGTTTTCCCACCATGAATGTGATGCTGCCCCGCATTGGTTGTCACCTGATAATCCCTGCCATCAATGGTGAATTTCCCCTCCGCTATCCGATTGCAAAAGCGACCAACAGTGCTGCCAAAATAAGGATGCCCGTCAAGGTAGGGAGCAAGTTCGTCAAACGCGAGATTCACATTTGCCCGATTTCCTTCTCGGTCAGGGACGTTGACATCGAGTAGGGTGGCTCCCCAAGTCATGACCGAAACACTGTTGCCATGCGAATTAGTCAAAGTGAACCGAGTGACGTCTTGACCGTCCTGAGTAGCACCAAATACGTTGGATTGGATGTTCATGGTGGGATTAGCAGCGAGCGAGTTGGCAAAACAGGTAATAATCGCGATAATGGGCATCGCGGTGAAGAACAAGCGTAGCATCATGACGTTTTTCGAAGTGTTCGTGTACCAGACAAGTGAGAGCTTTACGTTAACCGACATCGCGTGCAAATTCACCTTGTGCAGCTCATCGATTTTGAAAAAGTGCGTCCCATTTCTGTGCCTACATTACCTGCCCTCTCACCGCTAAGCATTGGGAATGTCAACATTGGCTTTCCTATCGTGCAAGCTGCCTTGTCAGGCTACAGCGACCTTCCGATGCGAGTGATTGCGCGTCAATACGGTGCCAGTTACGCAATTTGCGAGGTAATGCTGGACCAGTTCCTGCTAGCCCTTAGCAAACGCCAGAAAACAAAACACTTCCTGGATATCCATCCCACAGAACACCCGGTGGGTGGGCAGCTGATGGGCGCGGAACCTGAGCAGTTTGCCATGGGCGCGCTCAAATTGGTGGAAGCCGGCTTCGACATCATCGACGTCAATTTCGGATGTCCCGTCAAAAAGGTTTTGGGGCGCTGTCGCGGCGGATTCCACCTCTCACAACCCGAAGTTGCAATTGATATCCTGCGACGTACCCGTGATATCGTTCCTCAACAGATTCCTGTAACAGTCAAGATGCGACGTGGCATTGATGATTCAGCTGAATCCCGTGACAAGTTTTTTCAGATTCTTGACGGTGCCATGGACGCTGGTCTAGCTGCGGCCACCGTGCATGGTCGAACCGTACAGCAACGCTATGTCGGCCCCAGTCGCTGGTCTTTTCTGTCCGAGGTCAAACAACACGTGGGTACAAGGCTGCGCATTCTCGGCAGCGGCGATTTATTCACAGCCGAGGACTGCTTGCGTATGATTCACGAAACCGGGATCGATGGTGTCACAGTTGCACGGGGTGCAATCGGAAATCCTTGGATTTTCCAACAGGCAAAGGCTCTTGCGGAAGGCCTTCCCAAACCCTCACCACCGGACCTGAACGAACAAGCCGCTGTGATGAGAGCGCATTTTCAGTTGTGCATGCAAACTTACAGCGAACAGCGGGCTCCGCTGTTGATGAGAAAATTTTGCATCAAGTATTCCCAATGCCACCCCCAGCACGAACAAGTGCGACTCGATATGACGCGCATCCGCACCGCAGAAGAATTCGAACAGATGCTCAACAAGCACTATTCGAACAATGTCGCCGGGCGCTACATCCCGCGCGAAGCACATGGATCTCAAGAGGAGTGCTGACGCTCAAAAATCTACGCTGTGTGATCTACTCTCTGTGTGATCTACTCTTCTTCATCTTTCTTGTACTGATCCAATCGGCGATACAAAGTACGTGCACCGATTTGAAGGATCTTCGCAGCTTCATCACGATTGTCATTCGTAAGCCTGAGTGTTTCCTCGATGGCCCACCGCTCGATGACGCCTAACGGCTTCCCAATCAAATCTGAATCACCTTGAATTGGCAATTGCAGATCATCTCCATCTTCCAACGCCTCATCCGCCAACTCAGGTGGCAAATCATCAACATCGAGCTTGCCATCAGTGTCCAGGACAACCATTGTTTCAACAAAGTTCCTCAACTCCCTAACGTTACCGGGCCAGTCATAGGAAAAGAAACGTTTTGTCACCGCAGGTGTAAAGTGAGCCGTCGGCTTGTCATGACGACGAAGAAATGTTTTTCGAAAATGGTCCATCAAGGGCACAACATCTTCAAGCCGATCACGCAAAGCAGGCAACTCGACCGTCACGACTTTTAGACGGTGATACAAGTCTTTGCGGAAGGTGCCAGCTTCAATCATCCCTTGCAACGGACGATTCGTTGCGGAGATCAAACGTACGTTGACTTTGATCGTTTTATTGTCACCCACGCGCGTGATCTGATTCTCCTCCAATACGCGTAGCAACTTGATCTGAGTGTTGGCAGGCATGTCACCAACCTCATCAAGGAATAACGTGCCACCATTGGCATACTGAAAGGCTCCTTCACGGTCAGACACCGCGTCAGTGAACGATCCTTTTACATGCCCAAACAGCTCACTCTCGACAAGGTTCTCGGCTATGGCTCCGGTATTTATTGCTACCATGCGTTTACTACGCCGTGGACTATTTTGGTGAATCGCCTGGGCAATGATCTCTTTGCCCGTCCCATTCTCACCGGTAATCAGAACCGTTGCATCGGTGGCGGCGATTCGACGCAAACGATCAATGACCATTTGCATTTTCTTACTAACATAAATGATGCCTTCAAAACCAAAACGCTCGTCAAGCCGCTGCAGAAGCTCGGTATTTCTGCGTTTCAGTGACACCGCCTCGGCAGCTTTCTCCGCGATCGCGCGAAGCCGGTTGGGAGTGATTGGTTTTTCCAGAAAATTGAAAGCACCTTTTTGCATCGCCTCGACTGCGACCGGTACGGTTGCATGCCCGGTCACCATCACTACTTCGCAATCGGGTAATCGCTCGCGTGCGAGCTTGAGAATTTTCATGCCATCGACATCGTTCATGACCATATCGGTGATAATGATGTCGTAGGTTTCACGCTCCACCAAGCTGGCAGCCTCCGGCCCGCTGGTCGCTACTTCACACGTGTATCCCACCTTTTCCAAACTCTCCGTCATCGCGCGAGCGTGCGCTGCCTCATTATCGATGACCAGAAGCTTGAGACTGGAGGGGTCAAAGTCCGCCACATGGGTGGATTCACCCCCGTCTGCCGAGGAGTAGGACTGATTTTCACTTACCATCGTTGACGCGTGGCTGGGGTATCAAGTGGAAGGATAAAAACTGATTTGCGAACGCGCAGGAAATTTAAAGCTTTAATTTTAGGAAATGTTGGCGTGCATCGGACAAGAAAAGACGAATTAGCCTGAGGAGCGAGGAACCCGTCCACGAAGCTAGTTTATCCGCTCTCTTCTGTCGGAAAGGAACTGCCCCCTCTTTCCGGCACTTCGAGCTCCTACGGGCAACTGCCCCGCCCGTAGGGGCTTTCATCTTCACTTGGGCGCCAATCTTCTCTCCTCTCAGCCGCTCACAGAGACTTTGCATAGCGGGTTTGCAGCGACTCAACTTCCAAATCTGTATCGCGTGTAGCCCGCATGGCCCGTACCGCTGCCTCAGCGGCAGCCAGCGTGGTGATGCAGGGCACTCCATGTTGCACGGCCGCCGCTCGAATGCGGCCCTCGTCCGTACGAGCGCCTTTTCCACTGGGCGTATTGAGGATTAGCTGAACATCGTCATTCTTCAAATAATCAATAAGATTTGGGTGACCTTCGGCCAACTTTTTGACCCGAGTCACCTCAACACCACCTTCTTCCAGCCGTGCCGCCGTTCCCGAGGTGGCAAGAATTTCAAACCCGAGTTCTCGCAACTCCATCCCGATGGCCTTGGCTGCCTCTTTGTGGCGTGCGCTAAGGCTGATAAAGATTTTTCCTGATTCAGGTAGCAGACTGCCTGCAGCGATTTGGCTTTTAGCAAATGCGAGCGAGAACTTGTCGCTCACGCCCATCACTTCTCCAGTACTCCTCATCTCCGGTCCCAGCACGATATCGACTCCAGCAAATTTTCTGAAAGGGAAAACGCTTTCCTTGATGGAGACGTGCCGTGGAATCGGCTCGGTGGTAATGCCCTGTTCAGCCAGCGAGATTCCTGCCATGACCTTCGTCGCAATACTCGCCACCGGCACTCCCGTCGCTTTGGCCACGAACGGTGCTGTACGGGAGGCTCGAGGATTGACCTCAAGCACGTAGAGAATCAGACCTTGGCCTTCCGACTTGATCGCAAACTGAATGTTCATCAGTCCTATGACATTCAATTTCTGGGCAAGCTTCTTAGTCGCCTCACGAATTTCGTGAAGTACCGGCTGCGTCAAACTGAATGGCGGTATCGCACACGCTGAGTCACCTGAATGGACACCAGCCTCCTCAATGTGCTCCATGATGCCCATGATCACACAGTCAGTTCCATCTGCGATGGCATCGACATCCACCTCAGTCGCATCTTCCAAGAAGCGGTCGATCAACACAGGTTGCCCGTCTGCGACCACAAACGCCTCAGCCACATAGCGATCAAATTGGGCTTGGTCGTAACAAATTTCCATCGCCCGTCCCCCGAGCACAAAACTCGGCCTGACCAGCATCGGAAACCCGATCACCTTGGCCTCAACCCGAGCTTCATCCATATTTCGAGCGATACCGCTGGGCGGTTGCCTCAACCCCAGTTCATCAATCAACTGCTGGAACAACTCCCTGTCTTCTGCCGCCTCGATGGTGTCAACACTAGTACCAATCACTGGCACGCCCGCCTCAGCCAAACCTCTTGCCAGATTCAGTGGTGTTTGTCCACCAAATTGAACGATCACACCGTCCGGTTGAATCGCATCACAGATATTCAGAACATCCTCAATCGTGAGCGGTTCAAAAAACAACATGTCGGATGTGTCATAATCAGTACTCACCGTCTCTGGATTACTGTTCACCATGACACTTTCGATTCCGATGTCACGCAAAGCAAAACTTGCATGGCAGCAGCAATAATCAAATTCGATTCCCTGCCCGATACGATTGGGACCGCCGCCCAAAATGACCACCCGTTTCTTGTCACTCTTCGGGGGCAACTCATCCTCCATTTCATAAGTGCTGTAGTAGTAAGGCGTATACGCCTCGAACTCAGCGGCACATGTATCAACACTTTTGAAGACGGGCTTCACACCCAATTCCAAACGTCGGGCTCGAACTTGGGTTTCCGTGGAAGATGTGATTTTCGCGATTTGGCGATCAGAAAAACCATCCCGCTTTGCCTCCCACATCTGTTCACGGGAAAATCCGTTGAGCGAACCGATTTCGATAAGGCGATTTTCGTGCTCGATGATCTGAGCAAGATGATCAAGGAACCAAGCATCAATATGTGTTAAGCCGAATACCTCATCGATGGTCATTCCCGCTTTCAGGGCATACCGGATATAGAAAATCCGCTCCGCACCAGGAGTACTCAATTTCGCTCTGATTTCATCAAGATCAGGCTGCTGCTCGGTTCCCCAGAGGTCCCGGTTATCACTGCCCAAGCCGAACGCGCCAACTTCCAAACCGCGCATCGCTTTCTGCATCGATTCACGAAACGTCCGGCCAATGGCCATCGTTTCTCCGACACTTTTCATTTGCGTCGTCAGTGTTGCATCAGCCTCAGGAAATTTCTCAAATGCAAATCGAGGCATCTTTGTGACGACATAATCGATCGTTGGCTCGAAGCAGGCTTTGGTTTGCTTGGTAATGTCGTTTGGCAACTCCCACAAGCGGTAACCAATGGCCAACTTGGCTGCGATTTTCGCGATTGGAAAACCTGTCGCTTTACTCGCAAGTGCACTTGAACGACTAACGCGCGGGTTCATCTCGATTACGATCATCCGGCCCGTATTGGGCTCGATCGCAAACTGAATGTTACTGCCACCCGTTTCCACGCCAATTTCACGAATCACAGCCAACGAAGCATCACGCATTCGTTGGTATTCCTTGTCGGTCAATGTCTGTGCGGGAGCCACTGTGATCGAGTCACCAGTGTGAACTCCCATCGCATCAAAATTTTCGATGCTACAAATGATGACCACATTGTCTTCTTTATCCCGTACAACCTCCATCTCGTACTCTTTCCAACCGATGATCGATTCCTCAATCAGAACTTCGGTGACGGGAGATTGATCAAGACCGTTCTGCACAAGGGAATCAAAATCGTCCTTGTTGTATGCGATCGCTGAACCGCTGCCTCCCATCGTAAAACTGGGTCGTACAACGGCAGGCAAGCCGACATCCTGAAGAGCTTCACGTGCATGCTGCAGCGTTTTGACGGTGTGTCCATTGCAGGTGTCCAAGCCAATTTTATCCATGGCCGCTTTAAACTGCTCACGCTCCTCAGCCTTGGCAATAACCGCCGCGTTCGCGCCGATCATCTCGACTCCATGCTTTTCCAATACCCCGTTGGCTTCAAGGTCCATTGCACAGTTCAAGCCTGTCTGGCCTCCCAGCGTAGGCAACAGCGCATCTGGTTTTTCCTTGGCGATGATCTTTTCAATCATCTGCCACGTCAGTGGCTCGATATAAGTCGAGTCCGCCGTGTCAGGATCTGTCATGATGGTCGCGGGATTGCTGTTGACCAATACGACTTCGTAACCCTCCTCTCGAAGAGCCTTACAAGCCTGAGTGCCCGAATAGTCAAATTCACAAGCCTGCCCAATGACAATTGGACCGCTGCCGATAATAAGAATCTTGGTGATGTCGTCGCGACGAGGCACGTTTTTATTTCCAACGGCGTGGAGCTTAAGGGGTCATACACAGAACTTACACGGAGCCAACCCTCAATTCCAAACTTAAGGAATCCTAACTCGCGCCCTCAGCACTCTCGGAGGTCTAACACCGACGACAGAGCATGAGAATTGACACCTGCAAATTGAGGCAGAGGATAGCAGAAAACCGCCGAGTCGTAGAGGACGTACCCAAAACGTATGACAAAAGACCCTGCCACTCATACCAAAGACGGAATCAAGACCTTCCCTGCGGTCCCATTACGGCGTTTTTTCCTATCAACCGATGGATTTCAAACCGTTCCTGCCGCAGAGTCTTCCCCAAAATGAGCTTATTCGAGTTCTGTCGCATGGACCGCCATCCAGGAGTATTTGGCTCGCCCTCTCGGAAATAGTGCCAGAGCTAAGGTGCGTCCTTGTTGGAAGGATCCGAATCTCGTGATTTCCGACGTACCAGACCATACCGCCACACAAATCCTGCCGCGATGAAGGCTGCCCCTACCAGTGTCCACCACCGGGGGAACTCATAAGTGGCATAATTCCGCCACGCCAGAAACGTCCAAACCGGCACCATCACTGGTTCCAACAACGTGATCAACGACGCCTCATTGCTCTCCACTTCTCGAACCGCCCACGCAAAGATCATGTACGGAATCGCCAACTGCACTGCCCCCAGACAAAACAGAGCGATCCATTGCCCACCGTGTGGGAGCGGAGCCTTGCCAATGACCAATGGAGCCAGACACACGACACTAAAAAGATGATTCACCAATCCGAGCCAAGCTACATCAACACCACGAAGTCTCCTCAGGGAGACCATGACGACCGCATACATTAATCCTGAAAACAGCGCAAGACCCACAGGCCCAGTGACGAGTGACTCATCTGCCACTTGTGATTCCATTCCAATGATGAAAACAATCCCCACCAACGACAATCCCACCATCACCCAATCACTACGCCGCGGACGATCACCAACGCCAAGTAACCCAGCGACCGCAACCCAAGCAGGTCCCACGTATTGCAACCAGATCGTGGTTGTCTCCGATCCATTCACCATCGCGACAAGAAAAGAATAAGTCATCGCGACAAAGGCCATCGACATCGGCACCATCGCGATACGGAACTGTGGGCGGCGAACAAATGGCAGTACAGTCAGAGCCGCGAAAACTGCACGCCAAAATGTCAATGCAACACCACGTGTTTCCATTGGCCAATCATCAAACCATGGAGCCTTGGCATAAAACCCACTCGTACTCCATAACAATGCGGCGACCACAACCAGAAGACGCGAACGATCCCGACGTGAAAGATTAGGCATCAGTTTTCAGTCGAATCAGACTGGGGCCAACTCGCCACAACCTGCACAGGCAGATGATCACTGGCATAACGGCCTGAAGAGGTTTTCGGATCAAGCGTTGACAGTCGTTCAATCCTGACCGACCCCCGAACAAAGATGTGATCGATGATCCGACCAGAGGCAATCTCCCTAAATCCATTCCACGTGCTTGCAGGGCCAGTGACCTTCTGCTTACTCAGCACACGCGCATCCTTCAACGTTTGTTCGCCGACCAATGCCATGTAAGGCGGAGATCTTTGCAAACAATTGAAATCACCCATCACAACGCTTGGGATTGCCACAGGCTGATCACCGACCACTCGCTTGATCAACCGAGCACTTTCTAACCGCGCCGTTGAACCACGATGATCAAAATGTGTGTTGGCAACCCATAATTTTCTCCCGGTCAGCCTGTCTTTCACAAGCATCCAGGTACAAGTTCTGGGTAGGGAAGCGTCCCACCCTGCAACACCGACTTGCTCAGGATCATTACTTAACCAAAAAGTTCCCCGCTCCAAGACTGCGAAGCGAGTCCTTCTGATACCAATGGGTGCGTGCTCACCACGACTGCGGCCGTCATCTCGACCGACACCATAAAAATCGAGTTCCGGAAGCCTTGCCACCAGCGTTTTCAGTTGCCCTGCGGTGACCTCCTGCAAGCCGATGAGATCCTGTTTGGAAAGCAAATTCACCACAGCATCAGCACGGTTAGCCCATGCATCTTTTCCGTCGTGAACGTTGTTGTACCGGATGTTAAAAGTCATCAGCTTGAACGTGTCCGCTGAATCAGTCGCCGGCGTCTCTACTGCCCAACCCTTGGTGACCGAAGCAGGGCACAAAGCGACCCACGCCAAGGCAACCAAACTCAACCTGTGCACACAGAACCCACAATACAACGCTCGGGAAGTGGACATCAGGACAATCCGAAAGAAAAAGATACGAAATCTTACTCGTGGCGAAGCGCCTCGATCGGATTCATTTTCGCTGCACGCACAGCAGGATACAACCCACTGACGAGACCCACACCAACCGCAATCGCTACTGCCAGAGGAATCGTCCACAGAACAATCGAAGGAGTCGCCTCGCGGATGGGCTGAGGCAAGCTTGAAAATTGCTCGGGAAAACCTTGCTCAAACACCCATATCAAACCGCCGTACACTGGCAAACTGAGTAATCCGAGCAAAATGCCAAGGAACGCCCCGACAAAACTGAGCACGATGGTTTCAACGAGAAATTGCTTGACAATGTCTCCCTGCTTGGCCCCCAGAGCGCGACGAATGCCAATTTCTCTCGTTCGCTCCGTCACACTGGCCAGCATAATATTCATGATGCCAATGCCACCAACAAGCAGTGAAATGCAGGCAATCAAAATAGCGATTCCGAGAAACAGGAGCTTCATATTGCGGGCTTGCTCCAGCAACTCAAGCGGGACCACCACCGCCGTATCATTCATTTCGCTGTGCTTTGACGCCAGCAGGCTTTTGATCAGTGCGGCTGACGGTCGAACTTTTTCCGGCGACGTCGCCTGAAGCGTGATCTGATTGAGTTCCATGATTTCCATCTGGAACTGACCACTACGCCTGGTAACGATTGTGTCACCAATTCTTTTCCGTAACGTTCGTATCGGGATGTAAACATCCGCTGAGAAATCCTGGGAATCTAAAGACCCACCGATTGCCGCCGAAGGATTTCGATGCTCCAGGACCCCAACAATCCTGTACTTATCTGTGTGCTCAGGGACATTGATACGCTTCCCCAAAGGTTCCTCATAGGGAAACAGGACCTCGGCCACTCCAGCGGAAACAACGCAGACTGTGTCGGCATTCAAATCATCGGCATCGCCGATGAACCGACCACCATTCTCCCGTATCTTGAGACTATTCACGTCTGCATAGGCTGGGGTACAACCGACAAGCCGTCCATCAATTGATCGGTCACGATACGTGAATTGCCTTCGTATTTCACGAATAGGTATTGCCGTTTCGATCGTCGGAACGTTTTCGATAATCCGTTCCAAATCGCTGCGGAGCAGGCCGTACTGCGTTGCCCGCATACCTGCAAGCTTATCGTCAGGTGGCTTCTGACTGCGAACGATAATCGTAGTCGAACCAAGCGATTCGATTTGGCGTTGCACTTGATCACTCGCGCCTTGGCTGATGGCCGTCAAAACGATGACAGCAGTGACACCGATCATGATACCAATCATGGTCAACGCAGTCCGCAACGGATGCAGCGCGAGGCTCTTGATACCGAGTTTCCAAGTACGCAACCAAATCATGTCAATTTATTCCCGACGCCACAACTACTCGCGAGCCAACAACTCTGCAACCGCTTCCCGCTGCGCCGCTCTAGCGGCAAAACGTCGTTCATCACTGACCATCTCGTCCGTGTGCAACATTCCGTCCTTCAAACGCACTATACGTTTTGCGCGATCAGCTACATCATCTTCATGAGTGACGAGAATAATTGTCCGACCTTCATCGTTAAGCTGATCAAAGATCGCCAGGATTTCATCGGTGGTGACCGAATCCAAGTTACCTGTGGGCTCATCCGCCAGCACAAAGAAGGGATCGTTGACGAGGCTACGCGCGATTGCCACACGCTGCTGCTGACCACCCGACAATTGAGCAGGACGGTGGTCGAGCCGATCACCCAAACCGACACGCTCAGCCAACTCCATTGCCCTTCTCTTTTCACCTGACCCAAGCCGCCCTTGGTAGTACAGCGGCACCTGTATGTTCTCCACAACACTCAACTGCTGTATCAGATTGTAGGACTGGAAAACAAAACCGATTCGCGTACTCCTGATCTCCGCAAGCTCATCATCAGTCATCTCAGCAATGTCATCCTGACCAAGATAAAGACTTCCATCTGTGGGCTTGTCCAAGCAACCCAAAAGGTTCAACAAGGTACTTTTTCCGCTGCCCGATGGACCCATGATGGCGACGTAGTCCCCCTCAGGTACATCAAACGATACACCCCGAAGAGCGCGAACGGTCTCGCTCTTTAATACATATTCTTTTGTTAAATCTCGGATGGAAGTCGCCATTCGAGGCGACTCGATTGCTGATCCCGCGCCCGCAAGATCAGATGTACCAACTGGATCGTTACTGCTCATCTGATCAACCCCCACCCATTCGCTTCGTCATTGCTTTCGTAAGCTCTGCCTTTGTGACACTGCCATCTGAATCGGCATCAGCAGCGCTAACCATACTTTGGAATCTACTATCGATAGCCTTAATTTCGTCGGGTGAGAGAGAACCATCCCCGTTCTTGTCGTTGCTTGACATCGTCGCTTCGACGATTTTAGCGATAGGAGCTCCACCGGCACCTCCTGGTCGGCCACCGGCACCTCCTGGTCGGCCACCGGCACCTCCTGGTCGGCCACCGGCACCTCCTGGTCGGCCACCGGCACCTCCTGGTCGGCCACCGGCACCTCCTGGTCGGCCACCGGCACCTCCTGGTCGGCCACCCTCTGCCCCGCTGCCCGCTTTGGGTGCGGTTGCCAGATCACGCATGCCACTATTGTCCTCTCGTACGATCTTCGGGAGCTGCATCAGATCAAGATGATCACGGAGATTCAGAACAACGACATCTTTGTCTTTCAAACCGTTACCGATACTAGCCATCGTGTCGTTGGTGGCCTGAATATCCACCTTCGCGGTCTCGAATTGCTCAGGACCTTTCATCACTAGGGTGAACATGTCAGTGCCGTGCTCGTAGAGACCCTCGATCGGAATCTGAAGAGCATCATCCAATTGCTCAACAAAGATCTGTACCTCAGCGGTCATCCCCGTACGTATATTCTCTGGCGGATTAATGATCTCGATGATCGTCGCGTACTCCTTAATCGATGAACTGAAATAGCTCCCTGGTTCGGCGTATCGATTAACCTTGATGACGCGGCCGGTGAGTTTCATTCCAGGGATCGCATCAATCTCGATCCTGGCAGCCATCCCCTCTCTGATCAACGTAATCCTTGATTCATTTACTTTGCACTTCACTTGCATCAACGACGGGTCGGGCAGACGAATGATCTCCTGACGCTCGCGAACCGTCGCACCAGCTTCCACGACGAATTCCGCATTTCCTCCCCGACTGCTGTACCGATTGGCATGCACAACGACACCATCTGATGGAGCGTGCATGATGCACTTGCCAATCTGCTCGTTGATGTCAGCCAAGTCGGTTGTCTCTTCCATCAGTTCACTTTGAGCCGCGGATAAAGCAGCTTCAGCAGCTTCGATATCACTATCAAACTGAACAAGCATCTTTTGCTTTGTCAGGTTCTGCAGGACCCTCAGCTTACTGTCAGCAACATCCAGCTTGTTTTGCGCATCTGCTACTGCAAACTGGTTTGCTTCCAAGGTGAGGGCGTTCAACAAACCTTTGGCAACCAATCGCTCACTACTCTGGCTTTGTAGCCTTGCTTTCCGGAGATCCTGCTCTGCAACAGCTTTCTCACTCAGGATCTTCTTCTCTTCTGTCTTGTACACGCCCTCCAAATATTCTTGTCGAGAGATTTTTGCCTGCTCGAGATTCGCCTCGGCCGTTGCCAGTCGCGACTCGGCCGTGATCACCTGAATCTTCTGTTCCTTGAGGTTCAGTTCCAATTCGGCTGAATCCAGCTCAATGAGTTTTTCACCTTTCTTGACCTTGGCTCCCTCCTCGATCACCCAAAGGATCGCAGTGCCTCCACTACCGCGGGATTTGACCTCACACACGATTTCGGTGTTGCTACTGCTCTCTACTTCTCCTTGCTCCAACACGATATGGTCAAAGGGGCCACGTTTGGCTATCTGAGTGATGAGCGCATCCACATCTACCGCCGTGCCACTCTTATTCAGCACGACGTAGCCTGCTCCTCCAATGACAGCAATGAAACACAGACAAATGATGAGACCGACCAAGGCGTTGCCTTGCCGTTGATGGTGGGGCAATGGTTTATTCATAATGCCAAAGTGTTAGGTGGGAAGGTCGTCGTGGGACCGAGTCTGATTCAACACCCCGCCAATGGCGAGGTTTCGTGCAACGCAATGTCAGTCGGCATGAACGCGAAGGAAAGTGAAGGAATCTGCCGTGGTCAGAGTTCCTACTATTCTTGTGATTCTAGCCAGGTGTCAAAGTAGCGATCTGCATCTATCCGTAGATTTGCAGCGATCTTTTCTTGCAAATCGCCGACTGTCAGGGCCAACTTGGGGTTAATCTCGACCAGAACCCCCTCATCCACACAAACGCCCGCTTCGTGCAACCAGCTGCGGTGCAAATCGACGATCGCAATTTTCGCAGCATTCGGTGTGTCAGTCTCAGCACCATCGGCATTTTTCACAGGTGCAAATGCTTCACTGGCACGGGACTCTACGACAAAGGCATTTCTGGCGATTGGCAGCAAATCAAAAATGAACCTCTCGAACTTGGTCGCATTCGGCTGATCCGAATTGACTAGTTGCCCATGTTCGTTGCAATGAGGCACTTTTTTTAACGCTCGATGGAATGGCAGGGAATCGACCTGCCCAGCAACCCGCTGCAGGAACTTAAGGTTGAACATATGGACAGCAATATTTCCTGCCCAGAGCTTGAGTGATCCATCTTCGTTAACGGCTTCTGCCGCTGACTCGGGCAAATCACTGTATTCAATGATCTGAACCTGCCCATCGACAAGGACAACATTTCCAACTTTTTCCATTGGATAGCGTTTTTGAACCACCTGAGTTGTCATTTCGCTGGCTGCCATCAAATGATGCCCGATCAGCTCAGGCTCACAAAGATGTGCCAACGGGTTATCGACCTGAATGTAAGCGAGGTGTTGGACGCCTCGTTTCGCTGCATCAGCCAAGCAACCACAACGATCCAAAGCTGAAACTGTCCCGCCATGCCCGTCCGGACTCAAAGCAAGTGAGCTTGTGCTCTGCATGAGCAACTTGCCGGTTGACGCATCGACAGCCGGCATTACACCTTGTTTAAAGATGTACAAATCTTCTGCAGGAATACCCAGATTTTCATTTGCTGCAAAGTATTCTCGAGTTTCCTGATCAGTTGCATCACTGGTCATGATGTACAAAGGGATACGACATCCATATTTATGATTCACTGCCAGGAGACGATCAGCGAAGAACTGAAACAGAGTCCGGCCTGAAACGGGGCCGATTGGAAACATGCCCTTGGGTTGGTCAAACCCCAATCGCGTCCCCTGTCCGCCAGCAACAATCACGGCTCCGAGTTCACCGTTCCTCAGTGCTTCCTCACCACGCTCTCGCGCCTGAGAAGGCGACCAGGCAGCACCACTGCCATCAGCCCGCACAGCTGGTGGGGAACTTGCTCGGCTAGCCAGTGCACCGAAATCTGTCTCTTCATTCTGTCCACTGACCAGATTCGCTAATTCGGCCAAATCAACGCCGCTCAGTTGTGCTGTGAGATTTGCTTGTTGCTCACAAGTCAGCTGCGACCAGTGCTGCAAGACATGCTGTTGACCATACAGTGCCAACGTTTGCTTTAACTCATCAGGACTCAGGGGATTATCTGTCAACGTTTCACTCGATTTCGATTGTTTCTGACTTATGTGATTCGCAAACGAATTGGGGCTACAAGCTGCTGCACCGGGAGCAATCATTCAATCCGAAAGTGCCATTTCTGCAAATCGTATCGCTGCTTTCTCAACTTCAAAACCTCGCTTTGCAAGGATGCGGCATCCACACGCTCACTTACTGCAAACTTGTCGACCAAATGCTCTGCAAGCTTTGTGGAATTCAATGGCACATTGGTCACAAAACTCGCATGATCTCGACCCACCCGATAATCAGGCTGACGCGGTGCTGTGAGCAAGCAGCGTGACAGCATAGTCAAATCAAAGTCGTGCAGAATTGTACCGTGATACAAAATTCGATCCCGAGTCACTCGGAGGCTATTACCCGAGCACTTACGGTTCTGCCATGTCAGGTCGCAAATTCCCTGCAGGGTTGCTGACGGAACCTGCTGCTGCACGGCAGCCAACACGCGGGACATCACATACTTGTGCGCTGCATCAATTTTTCTCAACCCCTCATGAACGGCGTGATCGAGAACAACGCTGTAGATCAAACAACCGGGTCCAGCAACTACTGAGGCCCCACCGGTGCAGCGTCTAAGAATCGGCACCTTCATTGCCTGACAATAGTCGACATCGATTTCCTCCCGAATACGACTAGACCGACCCGCAATTACCACGGGCTGAGAGAATTCCCAGACCCGCAATATTTCCCACGGCTGCAACCTGTCCAATTCGGCTGCTTCTCTCATGAGAACAGCCTCATCCAGTGCCAGATGATCAGCTGGATCAGTCAAATCATCCAACATCTGAAACATATTCGTCCTTCTTTTAGTTGGAACGCAGCGATTCCAAAAGAGGCATCGTGCTCACACGTCGCACTGCTGCCAATCCAGCACACAATCCAAAAAGCGTAATTCCCAGCAACAGGAGCAACGGTTCCACCACTGGAGGTTCCAAGCCATTGATCAGAGCATGTGGCAACACAGCTACAACAGCACAAACCGCTCCACATCCAATCCCAAACAGCAATAAAGTTGCTGTTTCCCCCATAACCACCGAAATCAAACGTTGTCGACTAAACCCAATGGCTCGCATGACCGCCAACTCTTGACGCCTCTCAAGAACACTTCGCATCTGCGCCACTGCCAGTCCGATCGTTCCCAGTAAAAGCCCAAGTGCACCCAGACTCTGAAACGTTCGCAAATAGGTATTCTGAACTGCCAGCATCGTGGACAGGACCCGATTCGCATCGGTGACATCCATCCCAATATCGCCAAGCCGATTTTCCAAAACCCTAGCCACCTCATCACTGCGAGAGTCGCCTGACGCAATGAGGAAATACTGATAACCGCTGATATTGGGGAACACCAGTTTAAAATTATTTTCGCCGATCATCAATTTGCCTTGCAACATGGAATTGGCAAGCAACCCCACGACACGAAAATACGTCAGTTTTCCAGGTTCATATTCAAAGGCACGCACTTCACCGATACCTTTCATCATCTGCAGACTCCACATCGCTGTGTTCTGATCGATGATCACTGGTATAGGATCGTTTTCGGTTCCCTTGGCATCAACATCAAGCGCATCCCAAGGTGATTCCCCAACAGGCACGTCGCCTTCCGCTGCCCATTGAAAACCCGGCAACCCTGTCGACGTAGTATCGAACAGTTTGCTGAACGATTCAGGAATTCCAACCACGGTAGGCCGAGTTGCTTTGTAAAGGTTGTTGCAACTTGCATCCTGCCCCAATCGCAAACGCAAAGGAGCAATTATTGTTTCTGTGAATAGGCGAGCGTCTGGTCCAAGCATTTCCGAGCGGACTTGCGTCTGCCTGAGATCTCTGGACAGTGTTTGCGAAGATTGTCCAATCAAGGTAAACCCGCCTGTCCCCTCCGTACCGGGCTGCAGACGAAATGCCGATATCGCCATGATTAAAAAAGCTGCGGTCGCCATCAAACCAATTGTCATCGTACTCCGCAGGGGATGCCGCGAAGCGTTGCGGCTGATGAGCTGACGAAAAGAGAATGAATCTTGACGGGTCTCGGCGGCAAGACGACTTGGACTCCGCAAACAAGCGTAGATGAACAGCAATGCAGCAATCAGCAGCAACATCCCGCCGCCAACGAAAGCTCCTGCTGCAATTTGACCAGCTGCTGTTGCACCAAAGGCACCCACCCCAACTGCTAAAAGGCCGAGTCCACCGGCAACCAGAGGCAGCCTTCCTCGACCAGAGGTTCTACTGACCATTTTATCGGTATCACGCTGTGACAGCAGATCCTGAGCGTCAAGATGCGTCAACCAACGAGCCGTCCTCCACAACGTTATTGCTGCGACCGACCATCCTGCAAAAGCCCCAATCAACAAACTCTGAGTTGTCCAGTGAAAAGTCAGAAATGGTACTGTCACGGCTCCCACCCATAAGGATCGTAACGCCCAAAGCACGATCCATGCATAAAGGAAACCACCAACCATTCCCAGCAAGACACCTGCCGCCGCAACCAACAATCCCTCTCGGAGCACCAAGCCTGCTACACGTCTCGGGGTCCATCCGACCGCCAACAAAGTTCCGAATTGGGTCATGCGTTGTGTCAAACCCAAACGAAACAACATGGCGATCAACATGACCGCTGCAAAAATCACGAAGAAACTCAACGACAGAAAAAGCCCATCAAAGGGGGTGGTTCCACTGGACGCGGCCAGTTGTTGCTCGCGGATCGATATGATCGACCAGCCCAACTCGGAATAGGATGGCTTTAGAATCTCCAAGAAACGCTGGCTCAGTTGACGCTCATCCGCTGCTGCCGATGTCGAGATACGAATACCAGTGGTTTCGCCGAAACGGCTTCCGAAGAGTCGCTGCCCTTGGTCAAGGGGCAAAAATGCTTTCGGCGTCAAACGGTATTCATTCCAATAAGCATCATCCTGCTTGCTGATTTCCCGTTCCAGTGGGAAAGGTAAATCCCAATCACTAATCGAATCCTGATCGGTGACTCCGGGCACCGACGGCGTCAGATCAGGATCGTTATAGACCGTTGGTGGCTGGTCAAAAGTGGCTTCGCGGCGACGCCGGTACGGCGTCGCTGGCCGAGTGATCGGTACCACCTCGGTCACGACCGCTGCAAAGAAGCGTTCAATTTCTTTGCCGTTCTCGACTTCTGGTTCATAGTAGGCAACTCGTAATCTCGTCCCCTGTGTTGCTCCTAATTGGTCAGCTGCCCACTGATTTAACACTAACGGAATGACTTCAGTTGTGCTGTCTGCCTCAGGCGATTGAACATCAACCAAACTCTCTGGAAGATCATAATTCAATGGTAACTGGGGACTGCTATCAACGGCGGAGATGGTGCTGTAGGGCACGGTAGCCACAACTTCACCTTCCTGATTCAAACGCTCAATTGCATTAGCGAGGTAGGTCGTTGTCTCAGTCAATTGCGCCGCAGGAAAAGCTTCTTTGATGCGATCAACCGCAATCGCGGGAAGCAACAAGCGTTCGCTGGTCAACCAGTAGTAATCATAAATGGTCGTTGGATCACCGGACTCTGGTTCAAAGCGACGCTCAATGCGTTGCAAGGTAAGCCCAAGATCAGCCAAGTTGATATTGAAGTCCTGAAGTGTTGCAGGCTGATCAAGCAAAATCGCATTGGCCTGCCCTTCCCTATCGAGAACTTCACCCAACGTCGCACGATTGACAAAGATGTTGCGAGGAGCTGCTTGACTTGGGGAAACAGAAAATATCCCTAATCCACGATCTGGCACAATCCCGGTGATTCGCATGCGGGGCAGACCCTCGCTTTCGGCGTCCCGCTTTCCCAGCGGACTGTCGGCAGGCACCGCTTGCTCCACTGGCAAACGCAAAGTCAGCAGATCACCAACTTGCACACCCAACTCGGAAGCCATCGACTCGTTCACGATGACACTCTCGTCATCGAGTGCTCGTAATTTTTGCATCCCCGAGACATCGAGTTGCCAAAAATCATTGTCGCAACCAATGATTTGCACTGACCCAGCTCTACGAATCGCATCATCGTCACGACGAAACTCAACGATGCCATTCTCGAATAACATCAAAGCAATGGGGTTCAGATTCGTGTTGGTCAAGCCATCGACCTCAAAGAACCCTCCAGGAAAAATTGCGTTCTCCGTATTTCCAAGCCGCTCAATGGTAAGCCCACGCAAACTACCACGCATTGAATCGCCGACCAGCAAGGCACCTACAATGACCGCAGTCGCAGTCGCAACGCCCAACGCAACCGATCCGGAAACCCGCCACGAATACTTCATGCTAGCGCGAATCAAACGCGACATCGTGAAAGCTGTCATTTTACTTGGCCCGTGCAAATCAGCCATTTCTGTGTCTCTCCAACAAGTACAACGTTTCGCCGGTTCTGCGCTGATAAATTCTGTGATGCGAGCCGTGAGCAGTTTTTCACGGAAATTACGCAGTGAAAGAAGTAGCACTGCTTTTCCGCATCCCATCGCTTGAAACAAGCCGCCTCGCCAGCCAACCCCCCTATGCTTACCAGTTGCCTGCTAAATTACCAACTGGCCGCATTCCAAATTTTTAAGTCATCGCCAACCTCGACCCGCAGTCTCCTCTTTTCACCCTTTTCCAGAAATGCATTCATCTCATCAACTCGTGATTGTGGTCACCACCGTCGCATCCCACGAGGAAGCCGAGCACCTTGCCCGGCAACTCATTGACTCCAATTTGGCAGCCTGTGTTCAAATCGAAGGCCCTATCACCAGTCACTACAAGTGGGATGGTCTTGTTCAATCATCAACTGAATTCCGAATGACGATAAAAACCGGCAACGCATGCTGGCAAGATCTCAAGAGACAACTGGCGGCACTGCATCCCTACGAACAACCTGAGATCCTCATGTTACCTGTGACCGACACCACTGAGGGTTATCTGAAATGGGTGATCCAACACACTCGTTAACCAGAAAATTCCTGCACGCTTTTGGGTGCCAGGAAGAGAGAGCATTTTGAACCACAAACGCCATGGCGTCCCCAACCCTCAAGGCAGGCTGTTCCAGCGAAATTTGCTGGGGCCCTCTTAACTCACTTGCTTAGTCTGCACCCTGGTCGTGAGGTTCTATTCAAACCCTTCGACACCTGGTGGTGGGATCAACTGCCCTCCTACACGCCCCAGCTTTGGCTTGGGCCAGAACCGAGGTTCGATTGAAAAACCGATGCCCACATTATCACGGCCCTTGTCATACGTCATACCAAGTCGAAACAGGAGCGACTCGCCGATTCGAGTCAGACCAGCTGACTGCGAAACATTTCCAGTACTGCTAAAATCATAACTCAGACCATTGGAAATGATCCACTTTTCATTCAACCGGTAATCAAGGTTGCTTCTGAATACCGTGCTGCTGATGGGTCCTTCCAGTGACAACAAACCAAAGTAAACATCCCCCATGCCGGGGCGGGTACTACGGACGCCGGCACTGATCGATCGGAGACCTCCCTCGAAGAAATCGAAATACCCATCACTCAAAAGTGAGACACGATCACCAACTTGATACCGCATATCGTAGGTAGCAGGGCCCAGAGTTTTTCCAAAATTATCACGATCCGCGTCTGGAAAGATGAGTAAATCGAGGTCTAACTTGAAGAGATCCACAATGCGTTCAAGACCAGGAAGCCCACGCTTGGTTTGCAGTCTCTGGTGCAAACCGATTCGCATTTGTTGCAAGTCGGCTGCTACAACATCACTGGGACTGGCAACCAGTTTCTGTATCCCCTGCCTAAATGCATAGTCTCTGGTCTGATAACGTTCACGCCCCAACATCGCAGGGTTACTCTGCAAGAAGCGTGACCGGTACTGCTGCTGTGCGTGATCATCAAGGGGATTATAGAGTGGCAATGCATCAAGATTTGAATTGCTGTCTGCGTAAAAATATCCAGCCTGCCATTCGGCTTTGTGCGCCAATCCCCGAATATTCAACAAACTGCTTTGGATGGTCGGATCGACTCGCGAGGCAGGCAGTGTGGCAACAACTCCTCCCTGACCAAACAATCGTGTAAGTGGTTCGCCATCCGAAGCCTCGCCGTAGTAGGATGCCTCTCCGGAAATGCTGGGCACGACTCTGACCGCACCGAGTTGAACCGGCAAGGCAAGCTTTTGTCGCGTTCCAGTAACAATCCCTGAGGCGTTTTCCAACCCGATCTTGTCGAGGCCCGCAATTCCCGGCGACGACACAACAGGCAAATACATCTTCCGCTCATCTGCATTCTCGGGCAAATCGCCGACCTGCAAGCGGGAATAGCCGACTTTGTTGTGGGCCGACCACGTAAAGCGATCACCGAAAATTGAGCCACCAATCATGTAGTGGTCCAACATGGGCAGATTTTCAGTAGTCGTAAAAAAGTCATTGATCCGTGCCTGCCCGGTTAGATCAAACAGATGACTGTTATGATACTTTCGCAACCGCAGAGCAGTGCTTTCGTTGATGTCACGATCCCACTCGCCTTCGAAATATTGATCCAGAAAATTACGGTCACTGATCCAACCCAATTCGGCGATCAGCTCAAGATTGGAATTCAGATAGTGTCGATGCCGCAAAAGAGAGCGACCACGGAACTTTGTTGAGGGCTGCAAATCACGTCGCCCTGCCCCCAAATCATCTTTGCCATCATCGTGAATAAGCCAAGTATCAAAATAGCCATCCACAGGGCCGTTGATTCCGAAAATGGACGGCAAGCTGTACTCAAGCATGGTTCCGATCGCAGGGCCACGTGCACTCAAATAATCGAGTGACATTTCCCAGTCTGCACCTGGTGGCGCATTTTCAATTCCAAATAACTGAAACAGATCAAAATCAAGCAATACTTGAGTGCCAAAGATCTGGTCATTTCGCAACTTGATACCAGAAACATAGTAGCCCGGTCTCTCCAAACTGGTTGAAAACGTAGGCCAGTAAAGTATTGGAACCCCGCCAAAGTAAACAAAGTTGTCACGACTATTAACGAATGCTTCGCTACGACTGGTTGGCAAACCGGTAACGGGATCCGGCATGATTCGTTGGCGATCTGTCAGTTGCAGACGTTCACTCTGCAACCAATACTGCGGCACGCCCATTCGACTGCTCGTGACTGCTGCATCAAACGCTATGAAGTTACCCTCGGCAACTTGCTGCAATACATCTGCCTTCAGCCGTACAACACCAAGGTAATTTGGGATGGTTGTGATAACTTCAGAATCCAGCACCATGCCCTGCTGCGTAGCGATGTTGTAATACATCGAGTTGGCGTAGATGATTCGCTCGCCTTGACGAAACACGATATCCCCCTCCAGATAGATTTCTCCATCGGATGGCGCACTCGCGTTGGAACGATTGAACAGTGTTCCTACTTCCGGCAACCAGCCCACAACACGATCGGCTGACAGCGAGATGGTACCAAGGTCCATCATGCCTCCAGGCAGACTGACCGTCACATCACGAATCAGAACGGTGACTCCACCCCTCGCCAAAACCACCGTATCGCCCAACTCAGGCCGTGGCTTCATTTCGATCTGCAGTTGAGTCGATCCATCGCGTGCCCCGATCTCAATCGACTTGGTGCCTCCACCTGTCAGAAAACGTACTGATGAGGATTCGGTTGCGTCCGGCGCAGGCGCTGGAAGAGCATTATCTGGCTGGGGTGCAATGATTGATTCTTCGAATTGCACCTGTTGAATGCCGACATCTGTATTCGGAATCGCAGCCAACCACTCGTTGGCTGGAATTGAATCAGGAGCAGGCAAATAGCGAAGCAATTCAGGTTCGTCAACTGGCTTTTTGAGCACACGTGGAGCGATGATTTGTGGGTCGTCCAATGTCAGCAGCGTCAACGCCTGAGGACGATGACCCTTTTTTGTGGAATCCCCTGCGATCACAAACCGAGTTCGCACCCGTCCCACGGGACCATCCACCAGCAGCAGCATCGACTCGGCTCGCACCGTCCGACCACCATGAGCTAACTCACAATCACCTTGTAATAAAGATGCCTCTGCATCATTAATCTGCCAACGCGAGACAACATTCCCCCGAACATGAATTACCTCCGAACTGATTTCCTGACTCGTCGCGGTGTTTGCGGTCCATAAAGCACAGAAAGAGACAAAAAGAATCCGCGCAGCAACGAATCTGGAAAACGACGCTCTTCGTCGAATCCCAGGCCTTATTAATCCAGTGGTGGCTTCCTTGCCGCCCAAGTTGACTGCTTCCCTTGCGAAAAAGATGAAATCGCGTTCAGGCAGAACGCATCGGGAGTCTACGAATTGATTTCAGACAGTCACAAGCTTGAAACCGGCAATTGCAATGGTAAATCGGACGGTTTAGCGGAATTGATTTCGTGGAACAGGGCTTTGGCGGGCGTGAAACTCATTTCCCGCTGGATTCATTCGCCACCGCGGCCCCAGCCTTGGTTTCAAACTCGCTTTTGAATTCGAGGGTTTCAGAAATTCTGCGGCGGATCAACGCTGCCCATTGGTCGTACCCAGCTTCGTTCAAGTGCAAGCGGTCACTCACAAAAAGCTCATCACGGGGTTTCCTGTCAGGGTCCAGATAATGCTCCGCAGTTGCAATGAAATGCGTATTGGGAGTTGAAAGTGCGATTTCGCGTAAACGTGCATTCACTTTGCGAATGGCAGGCCATGCCGAATACCGCTTGGAGGTCGGGGTCACCTCAATCAAGAACACAGGGGCATCGGCCTGATGACTATTCGACACTGAAACAATGTATCTCACCAATTGCTCTACTTGATCAGGTGTGTGATCTTCAGGCTTTCCCTGAACATCATTTCCAACGAAAATCACGAGTGCCCGGTATTCATGCGGATGCAGCAAACGCTTGGCAAAAATGGCGACATCACTGTACTTCGCTCCTCCATAGCCTCGTTGAATCGTGCGAAAGGGTGCCATATCAATCGCGATATCCGACCATCTTCGAATACTACTGCTGCCTATGAACATGATTGCGTTCTCGGGATCACTCTCGGTCGCGTCACGAGCCTCAAGTTTTTGAATATCCTTTTCCCATTTACCGATTGCTTTTTTGCGATAGCGAGCGAGGAAACTATCGTCGGGAATGACTTCTGTCGCCCATAACTTTGAACCTCTCGAGTCGCCTTGGACGAGCCAGACCTGAATAGTTGCCAGAGCCAGCACGGAACACAGCAGCACAATACTTCGCATCTCAATTCCACCAAAAGAATTTCACTTTGATTAATAACGCACGTTCATCGTGCAATGGTTTGCAACCAATTTCCCAAACCTCATTCATGCACAACGGTGGCAAGCAGTCACCAGTTTGCACCAATCAGCTTAGCTTAAGATCCGAGAACGTGGACTAACCGTCGTTACAACTGTTTGAGTTAACTACAATTCCTGCGTAGTTTCCGATCGGGCTCAAACCAACCGGCCACCATTTCATGTTTTCAACATTACATTTCGAAAAGCCGCACTGCCCCGCTAAAAAATCATGCTGAACATAACCATACCCGATGCAATACGGCCATTTCTTTTCCTCGTACCCCTGATTCTGCTTTCGGAAGTGGTATTGGCACAGGAAGCCACATCGAAACCGCTCAACGCCGACCGGAAATTGACTGAGTTGCTCGATCAAGTCTGGAATTTTGAGCTGGAATCCTCTCCGTTACTGGCAACCAATATCGGTGATCCACGTGGGCAGGATCGCCTCGCTAACGACAGCCTTCTGGCAATTCAAGCACGCGCAGAACGACGCAGTGAATACCTCAAGAATCTTGAAGCCGTCCCTGTAGCCAAACTTGGTGAGGGGAAACGAATTGATCATGAATTGCTGCGGCGGCGACTTGAAGGTCAGCTCTCCGACTTTCGCTTCAAAACCCATCTAATGCCCATCAATAATCGTGGCGGTTTTCACATCCGTTTCCCGGAATTACCCCGCGTGATGGCCCCAAAATCCGAAAAGGACTTTGCAAACTACGTAGCTCGCCTACGAGATTTTGACCGCTATACCAATCAGCAAATCGAGTTACTGCGAGGGGGGATCAAAGCCGGCTTGGTTCAACCAGCAATCATCATGCGAGATTCGCTCTCTCAGGTTGAATCGCATCTTGTTGACGATTTACAGAAATCACTCTTTCTGGCAAACATCGCAGCGGAATCAAAGAGCAACCTCGGTACTCAACGGTGGAATCGGATCAATACGCAAATCGAGGACGCACTCAAACAGAGCGTCATCCCGGCTTATCAGCGTTTTGCCGATTTCCTTCGAACCGAATATCTGCCGGCGTGTCGAGGTCCCGTGGGAGCATCAGCAATGCCCATGGGCCGAGAATTCTACCTCGACCGTATCGAGCGCTTCACTACCATCGAAATCTCACCGGAAGAATTGCACCAGACTGGCGTAAGTGAAAACGCGAGGATCCGTTCCGAGATGGAGTTGATCAAACAGAACGTAAATTTTGAAGGCACCCTTGATGAGTTCCTTGAGCACCTGAGAACAGACCCCAGATTTTATGCCAAGTCAGCGGAAGAATTAATGCAAACAACCGCCTTGATTCTAAAACGTGCAGATGGCCGTTTACCAGAACTGTTTGGGCACCTGCCACGAATCCCATATGGGCTTCAGGAAATTCCCGCTTACGTGGCCCCCCAAACAACAGCAGCCTACTATTGGCCTCCGTCGACCGATGGCACACGTGGTGGTGTTTACTACTTGAACACTTACAACTTGTCCTCTCGCCCACTGTATCAACTTGAAGCATTGTCGCTCCACGAGGCCGTCCCCGGCCATCATCTGCAACTGGCCATTCAGGCAGAACTTGAAAACCTGCATCCCATCAGTCGCGAAAGCAACTTCACAGCGTTTATCGAAGGCTGGGCGTTGTATAGCGAACGCCTCGGGAAAGATATCGGATTTTACAAAGACCCCTATCAGGATTTTGGGCGATTGAGCATGGAAGCGTGGCGTGCAAGCCGGCTTGTTGTTGACACGGGACTTCATTGGATGGGCTGGTCACGACAGCAGGCAATCGACTACATGACCGCAAACACAGCATTAAGCCCTCACAACATCGTGGCTGAAGTTGATCGTTACATCGGGTGGCCAGGCCAGGCACTTGCCTACAAAACAGGCGAACTCGCGATCAGTCGTATCCGTCGGCAAGCAGAGCAAGCACTGGGAGAAGAGTTTGATGTGCGTTCATTCCACGATCGGGTGCTTGAAGCCGGATCCATTCCGTTGCCCATGCTTGAACAACGAATCACTCAGTGGATCGGCGAACAACGCAAATCAAACGCTGAAGGAAACACAGACGGAAACACAGACGGAAACACAGACGGAAACACAGACGAGCCACAACAAGAGAAGCGAGACTGACCGGACAACGCAGGCTTTGCCAAAAATCCCAACGGGACCGTTCGAGAAGGGGCACTCGCCATTCTAATGGTTTGCCTGCCCTTTGATCGTCCGTTGCGCGACTTGCCAAGCCTCAATCAGGTGCTGTGCATAGGCATCCGGATCCAACAATCGGTCAATGTCTGTAGTCGCCATCTCGATCAACCACCCATCGCTATAGGTATCTGCATTGATCAAAGAAGGATCATCAAGAGTCATTTCGTTAATCTTTGAGAGCGATCCAACAACGGGTGAATACAGATCACTCTCGGCCTTTTTACTTTCGATCGAACCAATCTGCGCCCGCAGTCCAATCGCAGCAGACGGTTCCACTTCCCAATCCAAAAAGTACACATCCTGTAGCAGGCGAACCGCATAGGCAGTCAAGCCAAATCGCCAAACCCCTGCGGTGATCTCACTAGCCCACATATGATTGGTCGCATAAAGGCGATCTCGGGGGAACTCAGCAGTGAACTCTCCCATCGCAAACGAAAAGAATTCTTCCGAGGCCTTCTCAGCTGACGCGTCAGCACCGCCATCATCACTCACGTGTAGCGCACTCCCTGAAACTCAGCTTCAAAAAACGGCGGCAACAATCCGTCTACTCGTAATAATCCTGCCACGGTCAATTCAATGGCATCACCATTCAGCTTGACGTAACCGTCGGTGACATAACCCTGCCATTGTTCAGAAAATTGCTCCCGAATATCCACCCCAAACTTTTCTCGGAAATAACCAACATCCAAGTAGCCACGCTTCAGCAACAAAATCATTTCGCGAACAAGCTGCTGATGCGAACTGGGTACAAATCCCCTTCCAAGAGGAAGATGGCCGGATTCGATGGTTGCGAGATATTTCTCAAGGTCGGCAAGATTTTGGTAATGAACCCCATTTGCATGTCCAAAACTGGCAATGCCTGTTGCCAGCAAGTCCGCTCCTTTCCATAAATTATCGCGGTAGCTGAAGTTCACCTTGGTGGGATCTTTGACCACGGTATACGCACTGCTAACACTGTATCCAGCCTTTTCAAATTCAGCGAACGCGTACTCCACCCAAGCACGCTTGGTGTCCCAATCAGCAACGGGACTCTCGACCTGATTACCAAGAATATCTTTGCTGTAAACGGTATTGAATGGTAATTCCATCTGATAGATCGTGACACTTTCTGGAGACAATTCCAGTGTTTTGTCGACGTTCATTTTCCAGTTGTCCCACGTCTCACCAACCATTCCAGAAATCAGGTCAATGTTCACGTTCGGAAAATCGGCCGCTGTAATCCACTCCCAAGAATTGAAGACCTGCTTGGACAGGTGAGCACGACCGTTTTCTTCCAACAGCTTGTCTGAAAAATTTTCGATTCCCAGACTTAATCGCGTAACGCCCAGAACGTCTCTCAAAGTTTTTACTTTGGTCTCGCTGAGAGTTCCTGGTTCGCACTCAAAGGTCACCTCTTCAGCGCCGTCCCACGTGATGTGCTCCCGCAGTCGATCAGCAAGTTTCGTCAATTGCTTGGGTGATAAAAAACTCGGCGTTCCGCCACCAAAGTAAACGAAACGGAATGGCCGATCACCCATCACTGGCAATTGGCTCACAAGAGAAATTTCGTTGCAGAGTGCATCTACATAACGTTGCACCTCAGCAGCTTTGACGTCGGTGAACACCTTGAAATAGCAAAACTTACACCGCTTTCGACAAAACGGAATATGCAAATAGAGACCCAACGGAGTTTGCTCACTGGGCGGACGTTCAAGCGCTTCATGGACCGCAGGTAATTCATCACGATTCCACTGACTGTACGGTGGATAATTTGAGATGAAGTAACTACCGACTTCGGTTTTTTTCTTATCGCTTGAAGCGGAAGCCATGAAAGAGGCCGATTTTAAGGGAGGTAATTGTCAGGTTGCTGCCCGCAGCATTTTAAATGTATCCCAGCAGACTACTACAGCCCTTGGGCTGGAACCGCTGGATTGATTTTGGAACTCGTTGTGGCACCGGCCTTATTCTGGCCTCGCTCGGCCCCGAAACAGCGAACCACACCATCATCATCAGCTATAAACAGCTCTTGACCGGCAATCGCAGGGCCAGCGAGGAAGGAACCCCGAATCTCGTAACTCCATTTCTCCTCAGTTCCATCCTCAAGTTCAAGTCGGATCAACCTCCCGTCCGTGGCGGCAATCCAAACGTCTTTCCCGGCAATCACCGGTGAAGCATCGGCACGACGGCGAAGTGTATGCCTCCACTTTAACTTGCCTGTTGCAGTCGAAATCGCATCCACCTGTTTGAATTGACTGCTCAACACGACCAAATCACCTGTGACAGCTGCACTATTTCGATATTCCTGGGGACGCTCATCGTCCATGTGCTGCCAGAGCTCTTTTTGGGCTTTCCAGTCGAATGCCATCACGACCCCGTCCATGATGGGCAGAAATGCTTTATTGCCAACGACGCTGGGAGTCGAGCCAGTGGGCCCTCCCAACTCAAACGTTTTTCCCAAGGCCTCGCCGGTCTTGAGATCGACCACGTGCAATTGGCCGTCGCAGCCTCCCAGAAAAGTTCGATCACCAGCTACGGTCGGGCTGCAACGAATTTGGTCATTCGCCTCGTACGTCCACACTCTTCCCCCGTCTTTGAGGCGAAAACAATGGAGTTTGCCGTCCCCACTGGCCACCAAAACGTTGTCTTCGTGAAACGCAACTGACCCTTGGATTTCGCCATCAGTCGATTTTCGCCACAATTCCTCTCCGTTGACTGCATTGAGCTTGTAGAGATTACCGTCGATATCACCAATCAGCAGTTCCTCGGATTTCACAGCGGGCGAAGCGAGAAAGCCGGTATCGAAATCGACTTTCCAGATTTCCTTTCCCGTGACACGGTCAATCGCGTAAACCTTGCCCATCACATCTGAAACAAAAACCCGCTTTCCGACGACTACCGGAGTGGTCTCGATTGCTTCGTCAGCTTTGTATTCCCAGATCACCTGCAATTTTTCTGGCAACGTTTGATCAGCGTGCCCCGTGGACTGGGCATCCCCTCGAGCAGTTGGCCAATTCAGTTGCGCGGTCTGCACTTCCGTAGTGGGGGTAGTGTCAGAAGCAGTGTCTGCCAAGTTATCGGCAATGGCTGAATTCGAGATCACGAGAGAAGCGAGGGGCAACAACAGGCCCACCACGCCTTTTGACCGAGCTAGCAGCCAGTTTTTAGGGGTTGTAACGAACATACGGAACTCTTCGTGTGGTGAATCCAACTCAATCATCTGAAAAAACGGGGGTATGCCAAAGTGTCTTGGGAATCAAAGGGCCTCAAAACCGATTACTCTTTAGTAACCCCCGCTCCCTCATGACTGGTGGTCTATTATAGGCTCTTGACTGCGGAGTCCACCGGCGGGGTGATGATTATTGGCCTCAACTTGGCCAAACACGCTTTATGATCCTTCTTTTTCTCTCCTTCGTTTCAGTTTCCAACAGTCCATGATTTGCGTAACACTCGGTAGAGCCCGCCACAAACGGATGATTGCCGAACACAAGTTCCTCGCTGAGCAAGGGGCGGAACTGGTTGAATTGCGTGTTGATTATATCGGTCGCGCGATCAGCCTTAACCGACTACTCGACAATCGCCCCTGCCCTGTGGTAATGACCGCTCGCCGACGGGATGACGGTGGACGCTGGATGAAGACTGAGCAGGAGCGTTTGATGCTGCTCCGAAGTGCCATCGCCGCCGGTGTCGAATACGTTGACATTGAAGCCGACATCGCCGCTCAAATCCCTCGCTACGGCAATACCAAGCGGATCATTAGCTTCCACGACATGTCGGAAACACCCGATAATCTTGAGGAATTGCACGCAGCAATGGCTGATGAGGATGCAGACATCGTCAAAATTGCAACCATGGCAAATTCGTTCGCTGACAACCTGCGGATGATCGAGCTTGTACGAAACGCCAAGGTTCCCACCATTGGAATCTGCATGGGTGAAATTGGTGTAATTACTCGTTTATTGGCAAACCGACTCGGTTCACCCTTCACTTATGCGACATTCTCTGGAGGCCGTAAAATGGCTCCCGGACAACTCGACTGGAAGGAGATGAGGGATCTGTACAAGTACGACACAATCAACGAGGAAACCGAGTTCTTCGGAGTCGTGGCTGACCCCGTTGCGCACAGTTACAGTCCGCTGATCCACAACAAGGCATTCGCAGAAGAAGAACTGAATGCACGATACTTTCCATTCCGTGTCCCCAAGAACGACTTATCCAGTCTGGTCGATAGTTGCGATGACCTGAACATTAGTGGCTTGAGCGTCACGATTCCACACAAAGAGGACGCCATTGAATTTTGCTCTCAGGCTGAATCGAGTGCGACGGGAATCGGCGCTGTCAACACGATGGTGTTTCAGAACAAAGACTGCTTGGGCTACAACACTGATTATCGCGCAGCAATGGACTGCATTGAAGAGATTTTTCAAATCGACAAGTCACAAGAAAGACCGATGCAGGGACTCACTGCGATGGTACTGGGCGCTGGTGGAGTCTCGCGAGCGATTGCCTGGGGACTGAAACAACGACATTGTGATGTCGTCATCAGCTCAAGAACTCACGAGAGGGCACAAATCCTTGCCGCAGAAATTGGTTGCAGAACGATTGAGTGGGGTCAACGACATGAACCGAAAATCAACTTGCTAATCAATGGAACCCCAGTAGGCATGCATCCCGACATGGATTCATCACCTTACAATGCTTCTGCCATGAGCCAGTACCTCGCGGTGTTTGATACGGTGTACAACCCAGAAAACACACTTTTAATCAAGCACGCAAAACGAGCGAATTGCCGAATCATCACCGGTATCGACATGTTTGTTAGACAGGCTGCTTACCAGTACAAACTGTTCACGGGACTCGATGCCCCTGTTCAGACCATGAGGCAGACTATCAAGCAGGCCACCAACCCGGTGCAATTGAATTGAGCAATCGGGATCCAGAATCACCGGTCAAACAAGGCGTTAACATACAACTGCGGCAAGCACAGCCGGTTGATGCCGAAGCCATCCACGCGCTGATGCGACCCTATGTAATGCAACGCCTGCTGCTGGCCAGAACCGAAGCCGAAATCATCGAACTGACTCGACACGGCTTTGTTGCCTTCCAAGAAGTCGAAGGTCAGCCCCAAAAGCTGATTGGCTTCTCGGCGATCGAAATCTATGGACCTAAACTTGCCGAGCTTCAGTGTTTGGCAGTGGATACCGACTTTCAAGGCAGTGGCGTGGGGCGGCAACTCGTGGAAGCTTGTGTGGCTCGAGCTCATGAATTGAACGTGATGGAAATTCTTGCGATCAGTTCCTCCGAAGGATTCCTGCAAAGCTGCGGGTTTGACTACTCGCTGCCAGATCAGAAGAAAGCTCTGTTTTGCCAGTTGCGACCGCGACCGACAGAAGTTCGCGAATCCGATCTCGACGAATCGGATTCGTGACGTATCACTCAAGCCCGTAACATGCTCGGGCGGCTAACCGTCCATGTATCTTCAGAGCTTCACTCGTCGAATTCAAGCATCTGTTTTGGATGCAAGACTGATGATTGCTCGCGGGCTTGATGATCGAACGCCCGATGACTTTGACCACCTGCTTCACCCAACAAACTCTCCTAGGCACACCCAACTCATTCGCGGCCTTGGATTGAGTTGATCTTTTATTTCCGCTGCGAATATCATCACCAAGCCGAATGAAATCGCTTTCGGCCTCGTGCAGATCAGATCCAGGTGCCATCAGATCTGGGTCTCATCAGCCCCAGAGTCACGTTCCCGTTCGTTGAGTTCCGGAGCTGATATGGATGCATCACCCAACTCATGATCCTCATTGGAATCTTCCTGCTCTAACGCAGGTTCGTTGAATGCTGCTTCATCAGCCAGGTCGGCATCGGTCATGCTCGGCTTGGCATTGGTGTCAGCTGGCGACTCTCGAAGCCAAAGCGGAACCATCCCCAGCATGAACAGCCAGAACAACATTACCGCGGGAGATGAGTTTTCGGATGGCCACAACGGGAACGGCAAAGCGGTTGTCGTATCTGCGGAATCCAGACGTCGCCAGCATACGATTTGGAAGGTCAAAGCCACTGGCATGGCAATGGCGAATCGCCCGAGAGCATCAGATTCACGGGGCATCATTGGACGGATCCAAAAAGCCAGCACCGCCGCGAGGACAATCACTGCCGGCGATGCCTGCCAGCCAACCAACAGTGCAGGAATTGCGAGAATTACGATCAGATCAATCAGTCGGCCCGTCGATTTCCCCAACGGATCGAGTTTGGGATCCGCCGTGGGACAAAATCCCTTTGCCAAGTAACGGCCCAAGGCAGTGGCTGCCACAAGGGCCGTGATCACGCGAACCATCGCATCGACATACCTGCCGTCTGGCCGCCAATCATCCTGTACATCCATCTGCCACGTGACGACCATTAATGTCGGATAAATCAATATGGGTAGCGTAGTGACTGTCAATGCGAAGAAAGTCAGATTTGCCGGTAACCGGTTTCCATCCAAGCGAATCAAGCCTAGTGCCCAGCACAGGGTCAGACCCACGACATGGTAGACGAGAGTGATCAAAATGAGTGGATCAAGTTGGGGCAACCAAAGAGGCCCACCGTAGTCTTGACCCTGTCGCGGCAAACTCACTTGATAGACTTCAGCGACCGCTACCGCAGTCAGTGACAACCCCACCACCGCTTCCACGATGGGATACCGTGGCGAAATAGGAAGACGACAACTGCGGCAACGTCCTCGTAACGCCAACCACCCAAAAACCGGAAAGTTATCACGTGCTTTCAACTGCGAGAGACAGCGTGGACAATGCGAGCGTCCATTGATCGACTGACCGCGCGGCATCCGCCAGGCAACCACATTTAAAAAGCTTCCAACTGATGAGGCTACCCAAAATGACCAGACTACTACCACCACGTCGACACTTCGAGGCAGGTACAAGTCGGCAGCCGATAGATACGGATTGGCCTGAGCCTGCAGGTGGGCAACACCAACGATGTAAACTGGCCCCAGCAGCAATAATGCCGCGGTAACGCACCAAAGGGGATAACGGAAGCGTGTAAGCCGGTTTCGCAATGCAGATATCTCGGCGGTTTTACGGGGCGAAGGTCGCCTCTGAACCAAAAGGAGTCAGATTAAAAAAAACAGCTGGTCCCGTGGACCCAATTCACCCTTCGCGACAGGGAACGCCCAGCATAGACAGTGGTCATGAAAAAGATCTGCAGAGGGCACACAAACGAGCATCCTACAGCAGATACCGGCACTTGTGATTCCAGCGGGCAAAAGGCAACTTAAAATCTTGTCACGGTTCTGACACGGCATTTCGACACACACACCCGAGTCAGAAGCTAGACTACTGAACGAAAGTAATCTAACACGGGCACAAACGCATCGACGAACCGCTGGATCCGACCCTATCACGCACCCTAACCGTTACAGGCTGCCCGCATTCGCAGCAGCCCGTTGAAATCCATACTACAGTCGTAACTTGTGATATCGCGAGAGCCCGTTTAGTCCCATCGGTCTCCTTGAAGAACAGACGCCAAAACCCGAGAATCATCGAGTTATATCTGCCGAAAATTCAGTCCAGAGACGAGGATGTGAAGGATTACTGCCAACATCACCGATATCTTGTCAGGTGAGCCGGTCTATTCGACAGCGCCGCGGTTTTTCAATCGCCTCAGTTTTTCAATCGCCCCGAAAGAACTTAACAAAACGATATATCTGAGGCGATTGACGACGCCTGATTAACAACTTATGCCTGATTCTTCGCACATCCTCATCGTGGACGACAGTCCAACCCAACTTCGGCAAATTCAATTTTTGCTTGAAAGAGAGGGTTTCGTTGTCCAATCTGCGGTCGATGGAGTTCAGGCACTTGCTTCCATCAAAGACAATATGCCGATGCTGGTCGTGACCGACTTGCAGATGCCCGAAATGAATGGCTTGGAGTTGGTTGCCTCTGTGAAAGAGACAATCCCAGCACTCCCGGTCATTCTGACCACGAGTCAGGGCAGCGAAGAGATCGCGAGTCAAGCATTGAAAGCGGGGGCCGCCAGCTACGTTCCAAAACGCGAACTGAACGACACCCTGATTCCTGTGCTGCAGCAGGTGATGGCAGTCAACAAGGCAACCAAAGCTGTTCCAAAAGTTGCCAAAAACGCGATCGAAAGCAACATCACGCTGGAGGTTACAAACGACGAATCTCAAATTCCAGATATCATTTCAAGGCTGGAATTGCCGATGGTCGAACTCGATCTCTTTGATGAAGGTGAAAGAATGCAGATCGCCATGGCGTTGGATGAAGCTCTCTTGAATGCGATGATCCACGGCAACCTTGAGGTTTCTTCGGAGTTGCGACAAAGCGATGACGGCGCACCCTACGTCAACATGATCGCCAAACGAAAACAAGAAGCTCCCTACAACGACCGGAAAGTTAACATCAAGTTGGAAGCATCCAACGAACAGGTCACTTTTACCATCCGCGACGACGGGCCTGGTTTTGACGCCGCAGCGTTGCGTGACCCCACTGACCCCGAAAATATCGAGCGTGCTGGTGGTCGGGGCCTGTTGCTGATCAATGCTTTTATGGATGAAGTCAGTCATAACGAGGTTGGCAATGAGATTCGCATGGTCAAACGGAAAGTGACCGGCGATGGCGAAGAATCTGACGACAGTGATGAGTAATAATCTCAGCTGATGCTGGCCCAAACCTTGAAATCGCTCTGCTGACATCGCAGGTCTTTACCCCCAAGCTATGCTTGTAATTCTGGCTCGGTCAGGCACTTTCTGACAATCGTCAATCGACGAAACGCCTGATACGGACGAACTGGACAAACCCTATGACAGGCGAATCCATCGGTGATGCAGCTGATCGTGACGCCTCGGCAGCGTGACGCCGACGCTAAATCGTGTAACCGCTACCCGTGCCAGTACAATTCGTTGGACTCAGCGTGACTTCGATAATGCTTGTGGCGGTTTCTACTTGCCTCAGTGGCAAGGTCAAGTTCCAGCTGTGAGTTCAAAACAGGCAAAACCAAATCACAGGGAGAGAAAATTGGCTCCTGATTGTTGCCGATCGATGCTGCGGTGCTGAGACGAATCCCTGAAGTTGCCACAGACGACCTGAGGATTCGTGAAGCCTTCCGCTTCGCAACTCCAACGTCATGGTTCGTGGAGATGAACCCTGCAATTTTGGGAACTGAGCTCTGCGATAGATAAATATTTCCGGAAACTGAGCTCTGTGAGCGGGCTCATCCTATCACTTCCACAATCTGACTGACCGATGGCGATTCCTTCGATACGACATACGCACGCCAATGACCATCCCGTGCGCGAAGATGGTGACTACGTTCTTTACTGGATGACCGCGTTCCGACGCCTGAACAACAATTTTGCCCTGCAGCACGCTGTTGATCGTGCTCGCCAATTCGGTAAGCCTCTGATCGTATTCGAGCCGCTACGTTTGCGTTATCGCTGGGCCAGTGATCGGCTTCACCGATTCGTGATTGAGGGAATGCGAGATAACGAAACGTCATTTGGCAAGCGAGCCGTGACTTACTTTCCCTTCATCGAAACAGAATCTGGAACTGCATCGCCTCTGTTACACGAATTGGCAGCGAAAGCCTGCACAATCGTCACTGACGAATACCCATGTTTCTTTCATCCAACGATGATCCGTGTTGCTCGAAGTCGTTTGCCGGCACGACTTGAACTAGTGGACAGCAACGGTGTGATACCTCTTCGCACGCCGGAACGCACCTTTACTGTGGCTCACAGTTACCGGCGTTGGATGCAGAAAAACATTCTCGACAACCTGATGGAAATGCCAAAGGAGGATTCGCTCAAAGGAGTCAAACTTCCGCGTCTGGGTTCTTTACCAAAACCGATTTTGGAAAAGTGGCCGCCATCCGACCTCAATCACTTTCTTGATGGTGGAGGGATACAATCGCTTCCTATTGACCATGAGGTTAAAGCCAGCACTACCGTCACCGGTGGTGCTTCAGATGCGAAGTCGCGACTGGATCGATTTTTGAATCACAACCTTGCGGTTTACGGTACCGACCGGAATCATCCAGACGAACGCGTCACGACCGGTTTGAGTCCGCACCTTCATTTCGGCCATATTTCAGCGCACGAAATCGTTCGAGAATTGTTGGAAAAGGAAAGTTGGACGCCAGAAAAATTGTCACCTGCCAACGGAAAGAACCATGGTTTCTGGAATACAAGTGAACCATCGGAGGCATTCCTTGATCAAGTACTGACTTGGCGCGAGATGGGTTTCAATCTCAGCTTCAGGCAACCTCACAACTATGACAAGTTCGAGTCACTGCCGGATTGGGCTCAAAAAACACTGCACGAACACGCTGGCGACGAACGCCCCTACCTGTACTCACTGGAAGAATTCGAGCACGGCCGAACAGCAGACCCAATCTGGAACGCTGCTCAACGCGAGATCGTCGAAACAGGTGTGATGCACAACTACATGCGAATGCTGTGGGGAAAGAAAATTTTGCACTGGACAAAATCCCCACACGAAGCCCTGTCCATCATGCTCCAGTTGAACAACAAGTATGGACTCGATGGGCGAGACCCTAACTCGTACAACGGCATCTTTTGGATTTTGGGGCGTTACGACCGAGCTTGGGGCCCCAAACGCCCCATTTTCGGCAGCGTGAGATACATGACCAGTGACTCCGCAAGCAAAAAGCTACGGCTAAAAAAGTACGTGGATCGCTTCGGTACCGGCCGGCTCGTATGACTGGCCAAATTGGCACAAATCCAGCTCCACAGCGAACCACTTTGCCCTTCAGGCAGAAAATTTGGCTCCGAACGGCCATCTGGAGCCGTTTTCATGCTGAATCGTGCCGAAAGGCCTTGCCCAGCAGGGCGAGGCTCGATAAATTCCTCGATTCCCCGCACTACGGTTTTGTTCCGTAATCAGCGGTTTCTGATTCCGATTCCATTCAAACCCTAAGTTAATTCCGTGGTGGCCCAACCAACAACCATGGCCAAAAAAGGCCAAGTCGAGCAGCAGTGGTACGTCGTCGACGCCTCTGACGAGGTCCTCGGTCGACTGGCAAGTGATATTGCTGTCGTCCTAATGGGCAAGCATCGTCCCACATACACGCCACACGTTGATTGCGGTGATTTTGTGGTTGTCTTGAACGCTGAAAAAGTCGGCATGACCGGCAAGAAGATGGATGATCGCCATTACACTTGGTACACCGGATATCCAGGACTTCGCCTGGAGAGCTACGGTGATCGAAAAGAGCGGAAGCCAGAAGATTTGATCTACCACGCGGTTCGTCGGATGCTGCCAAAAAACAAGTTGGCTTATCAGATGATCAAGAAACTCAAGATTTACACGGGTCCTGATCACCCCCACACTGCACAACAGCCTGAAACACTCCAGCGGACAGGCAAGAAGGTTTCGTAATCCGAAACGTTTGTCAAACGCACTCCCAACAACACACCTCTAAGCAGTATTTGAACCTATGGTCGCCGTCAAAAAGGACAAGATTTCCGGAGATGCACTCGGCACTGGCCGACGAAAAAGCAGCGTAGCTCGCGTTCGTGTGCGCCCCGGAAGCGGAACGATCACCGTCAACAGCAAACCCATGTCGGATTATTTCGTCAATGATCAGCATCAGGCTGCGATCGTTGCGACACTTTCCGCGGTTGAGAAGGCCGATCAGGTTGACGTTCTGGTTCGCGTTTCAGGTGGTGGCATGACCGGCCAAAGTGGAGCCGTCCGCATGGGCTTGGCTCGTGCGTTGGTCAGCATGGACGAAGCTCTTCATGAAACACTTCGTGAGGGCGGGTTCTTGACTCGTGACTCGCGTATGAAAGAACGTAAGAAGCCAGGTCTTCGAGGTGCTCGTCGCGGCGTCCAGTTCAGCAAACGATAACTCGTTTGCGTTCTCTTGACCGCCTCGCTGAGTTGCTTGAGCCAAGGCTGTAGAAGACATCAATATTCCACCTCTCGGGGGGTGGCATAGAAAAAATGTCCCGCACCATTGTGTGGGCAGCGCATATTGTGCTCACTGTTGAACTTGTGGCTCACGCTTGACCATTCCGATGTGAACAGTGTCATTGCCACTCTCTCGAACATCGATACAACCGATGTCTTGGTGATTCCGTTTCACCTTTCGAGAGCGATTCCTGATTTGAGGTTTGGTTTTGGGAAATAAAGAAGAGGCCTTCGAAGTCGAAGGCACCGTCACACAAGCATTGGCAAATACTCGATTTCGCGTGCAACTGGAGACAGGCAGCGAGGTCATGGCACATGTTGCCGGCCGAATGCGAAAACACTTCATCCGCATCGTCCCCGGCGATAAGGTCCGGGTTGAGCTTTCACCCTACGATCTCACAAAGGGTCGAATCGTCTATCGCGAGAGATAGATCAACACCCCCTTCTCGAGAGGGAGTGTTCAAAACGACCGCAGGCGGCTCGGATGGCTGAATCGCGCCAATCCGCAATTGATCGCTTTGATTAAGCAATCACACGCCCGGTATTTAGATAGACTAACTATCAAATTTGGCTTTGTGCGCCCCAAGTTGGATTGCTCGTAGCCAAGTCAAAGTGGCTTTTTTTAGAAGAGCCCCGAAACCGTCACTACGGTCTACGGGTACATAGTAGTATCCGAGCCTGAGCAAGCGGGCTGTGATTCTGGTTCGTCTTAATCGCAAGTCCCGTTCGGTTGCTCGAAATTCCGAACAGTCAAATTCCAATATCCGGCGGGCTCTGTGTTCCGCCAGTCACTGCTTCCCAGAGGAAGGTTTTTACAATGGTGTTCTCGAATCGTTTGATTCGCCGTGGCTTGATGGCCTCCG
>Ga0315331_10000070_pt1 | contig 52728 bp, 52 predicted proteins | sample M160m34915metaG_FD_203456 | JGI IMG/M metagenome (GOLD analysis project Ga0315331, IMG submission 203456) | Ammonia-oxidizing marine archaeal communities from Monterey Bay, California, United States - M1 60m 34915 | ecosystem: Environmental > Aquatic > Marine > Intertidal zone | place: USA...
CTTTCTAGTTAACCATTCATCAGAATTTAATCCTACGATAAGGATATCTCCTAATTTCTTTGCTTCTTTAAAGTGTTCAATGTGTCCACTGTGGATAGGGTCAAATCCACCACTAACAATAACAACTCTCATAATACTTGAATAACTCCTACCACATCTGGTATTTCCATCATTAGTTTCTTTTCTATACCTTGTTTTAATGTCATAACACTCATAGCACATGTCTCACATGCACCACCCAATCTAACTTTTACTATACCAGTTTCCTCTTCTATTTCTACAAACTGAAGGGATCCTCCATCTGCTTCAATATAAGGAAGAAGTTCTTCTAGAACCTTAATTACATTTTCTTCTGTTAATTCCATAATCGTGTCAATTGACGAACATCAGATACACCAAATAATGCTTTACAAGTTTGCTCTGCATCTTCTCTTAGATTAGATGGTGAGGTAAACTCTACCTTCATAAGTCTATTACTCTCTAAGAGTACTTGAGCAGACCATTTAACTGGTTTCATTTGTACTCCCACATATATGACAGATCCCCATACTCATCAACCTTTGCCCATCTGTCACCTTCTTCATCTACAAACTCATCTTCATCATCAACACCATCTAATATAAAACCAAATGGAGCCATATCTTGTTCAATCTGATTCCTCTGTTCCTCATAGATACGCTTCCGCACATCTGTGTCAGTCATTTCCTTGAAGTAGTCTTGTGCTACTAACCACGCAAATATAACAAGACACATTGCAAGGTCATCATGGCAACCATCTTCTGCCTCCCATGATTGTTTCTTCTGTACAAAGGTTGTTAGTTCTGCGATAATATCATAATCATTCGTTACTATTTTATCATCTTCCATTAAAGTTTTCAAGTTAGAACAACCCAACTTCTTAACTGCTGCTGTCATCCTAACACCCATCTGCGTTCTGCTACCAGAAAATCCTGATCCTACTTGCTGACCATTCCTACCTCTCATAGCACACATAAGAAGATTTTCATATTCTAAATCGTAATTGAGAATAGATGCTACCTGTTCTCCTATATCATTAATCTCTACTAATACATATGCTTCATTGTACGCTTTTGCTATATCCATTATAATGTTAGGGAATAGCATAGGTTTAACTTCATTATTCCTATACCTTGCCACAGTCTTATGTGGGAATGTGGTAATATCGAATACTATAAAGCAGGAGTAATCACCATCAATACCTCTAGCAGTATCAACAGTGATAATGTAGTCATTACCTTTCACAGGGTTTTCATAAATGAGGAGACCTTTTCCGTTGGTTTGTATTGGATCCTCGAACACGAGATTCCTAAGTTTAGTGACACTAATAAGCGTATCAACAGATCCTAAAAATTCACATTCAAACTCAACCTTAAACTGCTGTTCTGATGTGTTCTTAATGGTCTGCTCTTTCCACTTAGCATCTCTACCAGGTACTTCAGACCAATGAACCTCAGTAGCAGTGTATTCATTCTTACCCCTTTGTGCATCATGCCAATACCTATAGAAATGGTTCATACCACAAGGGGTAGATACCATTATGACTTTCGTTGACTTACCAGAAGTAATAGTAGGGTAAACAGAACTAAAGAATGCTTCTGCGATATGATTTGGGACAAAGGCGAACTCGTCGAGGAAAATGATATTGAATGACATGCCTCGGACAGCACTTGCAGATGTAGAAGCTGCCAATATCTTTGATCCATTCTCTAACTCCATTGATCCTTTGTTCCAGGATAAGATACCCTGTTGCATCCACTTAGGCAAGTTTTCATAAGCAGTCTGTAGTCTGCCAAGTAGTTCTCTGGCAGTTGCTGCTTTGTTTGCTAGGATACCTACATTAACACTATCATTAAAAACAATATAATGCAAGAGGTATGAAACAGCAGTTGTGGATTTACCAGTCTGCCGAGGCATCTTGCATATATTAAATCTAGACTCGTGAAAATTTTTAATTAACTTCTCTTGGAAGTCATACATTTTAAATGGTACAAGACCTTCATCCAAAGATACAATTTTAATGTAATTCTTTGCAAAATATATTGGGTCTTGTTTACATTTAATAAACTCCTCAACCTGTTTAGCATTAAACTCAACGGTTGTGTTTGCTTTCTTTAGATTGGGATTACCAAGATATATGTCTTGTTGTGACATTACTTCTTCTTACACTTACACTTATACTTAGCAAATGCAGCTGCAAGTATTACAACTATTGCTGCTATACCTACACCAGTTCCCCAACCAATACCTTGTGGTTCTGGTTCAATAAATGGTGCTAGTTCAGGTACTTCTTCTAGCATTTTTGTTGCTTCCTTTGGTATTGGAAGTTGTTTTAATAGTTCTTTAGTTGGCATGGTTTAACCCTCCTGTAATGTGCCGTGAGCTCTGCGGATCTCTCGGAGATCCTCAAAGTTCTTTTGCTTAGTGCCTCCATCGTATGCCCAAGCATACCCCTCGGTGATCATCTGTTCATTCAGCGAAAGATCAGAGTCGCCAACATAGAGCCAACCAAGAAGCCTACCATACTTCCCAACCCCACCCTTAAGTTCAGTTCTAACAGTGAGTTCTTCATCGCCTTTAATTGTCTCCTCTAATTTCCCCTTCAACCAATTGGTCGCATCTAATCCAAGTGCCTTCTCCTCCAAGTCCCTCGTTCTCTTCTCTGGGGTGTCCACTCCAGCAATCCTTACTCTCTCTGTCTTCGCTAGGTCGAACCCTAGGTCTATTATCACATCTATAGTATCCCCGTCCAAGACCTTCTTGATCTTCGTCACACGGAAATTGTAGCAGCTCTTCCTGCTTGGGGGTGTCATTGCTCCCATTGTTGAAATCCTCAAGTGAGCTATTTAGCACATCTTCTACAGACGGTCTATTTCTCTCAGATTCCCACTCCCTCATCTGCTGAATCCATTGATTCGTGGGAAGGTTCAGGAATATAGGGGTTAGGATTCCAATCATCGTATTTGAATATCCAGAATATTGTAACACATACTCCTACTAGAAGTATAGCCAACATAATATTTACACTCTGGACAACTTCAGACATATGCTTCTGCTGCCAATCTAACTCCCAGTGATAGGGACACTCCCATAACTGTCAACCTACTCATCCACCACATGATCTCATGCTTATTCTGGTTTAAGTATTTCATTTTTCTAAAGTTGCAAAGTCAATAAAATGAGGATGCTCCCGTAGAAACGGAACATCCTCTTTTGCGTCTTGTATTGCCTCGTAGGAATCTACAGCGTACTCGCAGATTTCTAAATGACGAAGTTGTGAGTCGTGATAACCGACTGTATAATGCTTAGTCAGGGGCATGATAGTTTCAATCCCATACTAGCAATATTTAGACCGTATAGTAGTAATTAATACTTATTATGTGTAGGTTACCTAACTAAGTATTCGTTTAAAGATTTCTTTGATATATCGTAACGAAACTTACTATTATCCTTTTTTGGAATAGACTCTTTAAAGTTCATTGACACTACCGTTCTTTTACCATCAGTAGGTTGAACTTTATGTTTTAGAATAGATGGAAAAATAACTAACATACCATCTTCAGGTTGTATTTCAAGTGTATCTTCAAAGATAAGTGGAGCACAATTATCTTCTACTTCTACAAAATAAGCACTAGACAATACTGATGGATAATGATCATGTGGTTCTGTATAATCACCATTCTCATATTGTATAAACCACATATTACTACATTCTAATGTTGCTTCTTCTTTAATATGAAAGTAATTATGTGAAAGAAAATTACATGCTTTAGTTGCTAACTTAACAAAATATTCAAATTGACGATTTGATTTATGAACAAACCAATCACTGCGCCATGCTTTCACATTGCTTTCATATTTGTCTGGATGTTTTTTCCTATACTCCTCTATGAGTCTAAGTAAGACCCCATCATTAGGTGGTTGAAGGATTGTTTTAAATACAGGAATCTCTTTGGATACTGTACTAATATCAAAGGAGGATTGCACCTATAATAAACCCCTTAGCGAATGATATACAAACTACTTGATAGTCTGTCAATCCAAATTTGTCTTGGCATTTCTTGATAATTTTCTTATCCCACTCGACTGCCTTATCGAATGCTCCTTTAATTTTTCCCATTTGTTTTTCTCCAAGGTTCTGGGTGTGATAAATCTAACCACTTTTTAAGTAATTTAATTATTCGCTTCATTATTTATGTGCTTCTTCAGAGCCTCCAACATAATCTATATCGGCATGATAATTCTCAGATGCACCAATATGGAATGGATTATACCTAGCAGTTGCCATGCGATACATTTTCTCATGCATAGTAACTACTTCTTCAGCAGTCTTCTCAAACTCAGGAGAAGATTCATGTCTTGATTGATAAGCATCTGCTATCTCTTCTTCTGGTCTTGGATTATCTGTAGCAATTGGCATAGAATCATGTGGGTGAGGTTTATGGAACCATTCATCATAGGATATTTCTGGTAGTGACATTAGCAGTAGTATAAATTACCTGATATAGAGATCCGATCTTCATCACACTCATAAAAGGGATACACACAATGCTTAAAAGATGATGGAAAGAATAACATCTTACCTTCCATCTCAGGATCCATTAAGTATGGATATGACCTGATCTGACCTGTTGTATCTATGTATGCCATCTCAAAATCAGATGCTGAAGCACCTTCCATACCTTTAAGGAAATCAAGATTATGTTGCTCTTTACTTTTCGTTGGTATTTTTAACCATATAACAAATGAAAAAACCCCACCATGATCATGAGAGGGATTAAATTCATGCTTCTTTTGATAATTTATCCAAAACCCTTCTAGATCATAGCTTTTTCTTGGTGCTAAATGATCTTGTTTGTTAAACCCATGTGGATAATTTTTTGCATATTCATTAACACATCCTCGCAATACATTATCTCTAAACCAATTATCCTCGTCTTTAAGATCAAGACTTTCACTTATATTTCCAGCTAAAGTATCTTTGACAGATACAGATGCTTTATCAGCATACTTCCATAATCTGTCAATGATATCTTTATCCAATTCAATTTCCAACCACCCAGTAATGGGTGGAGTTATTGCATTATATCTAAACATTTAAAATGTTTGTCTAAAAAGGATTGTTAGGTGCTACTGCTCCAAGACCTGCAGATGCTTGTCCTGCTGGTGGTGCTAAATCAGGTGTTCCTATTGGGAGTGCTGATCCACCACCCAATCCACCAGGAAGTCCACTGCCTCCGAGAACTGCTTCAATAGCTTGAGATTTAATTCCATCAATGATGGATGCACGATTGACATATAAGTATAGCCCACTACCGACAACGGCAACAGATACAGCAGCAGACGCAATAGCAAGTACATTAATAATTTTTTGCATGACTTTACATTTTAAAGGTTTCTTTTGTGTCGGATACACCAACTATTTTTAGAGGTGCTTGTTCAATCCGAATTGTTTGAGTAGGACCAGCTTTAGCAAGGATTGCCTCAATGTCAGCTGCTGATGCAGGAGGAGGTCCACCATTAGATCCACCACCATTCCCATTACCGTTCATCTTCATAGTTCCGTCACCTTTCTTACTAGCAGTCTGAATTCCGAAGCTAGCTAAAACTCCTGTAAAAACTGAAGCTATAAATGTCGGATCTATTTTCTGTTGTTCCAATCCTGGAACTGTCACATAGTTAAGGGTCAATATTCCTCCACTCCAGACCAACACGCCAATTCTGACCATCGTTGAGATGATCGCAGCTTGTTCGTCTGCATCAGGTAGTATAGCATCTTTTGCTTTCTGAAGCAACCCCTTCTTTTCTTCTTTGGGTTCTTCTACTGCTACTTCCTCTTTAATTTCTTCTGGCATGTATATAAGAGTAACTAGCTCTTATTTAGCATCTAGGAACCCTTGCTTTATCATCTTCTGCAACTCTGCAGTGCTACCAGTGAATATCGCATTATTGGTAACATTGTTTGTAGTCTTATGTTTGGTCTCATCAATCTCCTTAACTTTCTTTTGGAGATCCATTAACTTATCTGCAATATCAGCAGTTGATTTTAATACCTGTCCTGCCACTTCAAATGCTCTGGGTGAACCAGACTCATTTGCTACATCCATTATACCATCTAAGGTTTCTTGACCTTTTGATATTAGAGAATATAATTGAGCACGAGAGTATTCATAATCTTTATCTATATCAATACCCATATCTTTCTTTACTGGAGATTCATTATGGGCATTAAATTTCTGCACATAAGAATGCTCTGAAGTTGTATTTAATGCATCATCAATTGGTTTAGACATTATACATCCTCCTGTCTAGTTGGACTATACTTCTTGGAATCACCAAACATAGTAGTTGTCTCACTGAATCCAAAGTCATCCTCAGGTCCAGCACTAACTGGATCTGGAGTAACAGTATACCTCATCTCACGCTTGGCAGTTTCAGGCTTGCTATCTGCATAGTAATCAACCTGAACTTTCTTGATAAGACCATCTGTAGTATCAGCAACAGGACCGAATAGATATGTCTTAGCAGTAAATTGGAAGGTGTACATCAATACTCTTCTAGTTGAAAAGTCTCCTTCATACTCATCAGTAAAAGATATATTTTCTAGTACAACTGGAATATCTCTTTTCTCTCCAATAGAAGAAATTAAATCTATTGTAAGATTAAATGCTGGTTGGAAAAATGGAAGTATCTGTTCTACAATCTGTAATGCATCATCATTTAACTTAGTCATTACATTAAGTTCAAACCCTACATTGTAAGGTACTGGAAGATATACTTTCTTTGCTTTCTTATTAGATGGGTCAGTACTATCAACTGCTTTAAATGTTCTAGTTATACTACTCTTTCTACTAGGATCATAAGACATACTAGACATCTCAAATGACATCCTAGGTAATGTAATAGCAACTGCTTTACCTAATTCTTCTTGTTGCTCAAGTTTTGCTAAAAACTTTTGTTTTGGTCCATATATCAATGGAACCTTAGTTTCACTAATAGTATTACCTTGCCTATCATCATGTTGTATATTAATATCATTAAACAATGTACCAAAAGCGATAATTGTTTTTCTTAATATTTCGTGATAAAAATAAGTACCTAACATTAAACTATACCAAATGGATTACTTTCAGTGAAATCTAGAAGACTATCTGCTTCTGTTTCAAACTCATCATTCATAAAGAATTCATCACCCTGTGCGTGACTACTTAAATCATCAGAATAAGAGAAGACTTGATACCTAGCAGAAGATGCAGTTCCAGTAATATATTCACCAGATACGAAATCACCTGTATTTATTGAGATTTGTAATTGTCTAGTAGTTGCATTCCAACTCTTAACATATGCTTCAGAACCAGAAGTAGATCCAACTACTCTTTCGTTCAGATGATATGTTCCAATACCTGTGCTTAATGGAGCACTAATAGAAACAGTTGGAGTTGCCTCATATCCAGTGCCAGCATCTGTTAGATATATTCTAAACATATTAGATCCAGACAAGGTTGCAACAGCAGTTGCTTGTGTCTGACCTGCCTTAGCACCGACCATAGCACCAGTACCAACAAAAGTAGTAGTGACAGTACCAGTTCCACCTATAGAAGTACCAATACCAATACTAGATGAACCAATAGATGTTACAATACCACCACCAGAAAGTGTTACAGCACCAAGAGACTTGAAGTTAATAGTATGACCAATAGCAATATTTGCCATAGTATTAATTCCAACAATCTCCATCATTCCAGCAGTTGCAATACCAGTAAATTCATACTGCTTATCAACATACTGAGGATGTTGAATGGTAACTATAGGTGGAGAAACATAGTTAGAACCTGGTTGCTGAATTCTAATAGAACAAATACCACTATTTGTTAATGAAGCAGTTGCAGCAGCACCTACACCTGGAGTACCAAATCCAATAGTAGGAGGTTCAACATAAGCAAAACCTGGATTGGTTATAGCAACATAATCTATAGCAGCAAGTTGACCCTTAGTAGTCGTAATTGCTACAACAGCACCAAGAGATGTTGATACACCTGCAGGAGATGCTTGCACACTAACAATAGGTGGTGTATTGTATCCAGAACCATCATCATTTAATATAACCTTCTGCATTGCACCTGCTAATGCAAATGTATCAACAGATGCTTTAGCAGTAGATCCAATACCAGCAAGAGTAACAGTAGTTATCATTCCTTCTTCACTCAATCTCTCATCAATACCAACAACATTGGTATCGATAATCTCGTCTTGAAGTTGGAAGAGTTCACATTGAAGTTCGTATGTATAGTTCTTACCCAACTGGAAGAAAGGAGATTCAAATTCTATATGCTTAATTTCAAATAATCTTTCTCCTAATGGAAACCAAATTAAATCTCCTTCTTTAGGTCTTGTTCCAAAATCAATATCACCATCTCTAGCACCTTGTAAGTTTGTAGAATTAAATTGAAATGGTGCAATAAAATCCTCGAATCTTTCTCTTGATATTGTTAAAGTAACTTCATTTTGTAAATTAATACCAAACTTAGTCATAACATCACTACCTTTAGCATACCCCTCATAGTTGTTTAAGTATGCTTCAATAATATAATTGTCATTAAATTTTGATGATTGCACTTCACCAAGTACATCATCTGTAGTAATTTGTTTCCTTGGGATATAGTAAACATCTATGCCATGAATTGACAAGTGCTCATCTACCAGAGACTGTACTAACCTCTGTTCATCAGGTGAACCGTGTTGGAAAAAAGGTGATATAGGCATCTTAACCGATCATATCAAGGACTGGAATTTCGTAAGTAGATAGCATTTTTTCTTCTATCTCTCTTATCTCTAGATCACCATCTTCATAAATCTGACGACCATTTAATTCTATACCACCAGGGAGTTTTACTCCTTGGAATTTAATGAGGTTCTGACCCCATTGTTTTTTAATCTTTGCTGTTAAATATCTCTTCAAGAAAGAATCATTATATACTCCACTATAGTTAGAAGGATCCATAATTCTATAACACTCAATAATTATCCAATGTCCATCAGTTGCAGAAGCCCAATCAATATCCATATAAAGTCTATTGTTTCTCTTGTTGTATCTAATCTGAGTAGATGTAGTCAATAAGAAATTAATATCTTCTAGATATGTCTTGGTCATAGAATAATTTAGAAGACCATCATATCCCATATTAAAAGCAACATCATTCAAAAATAACTGATACTTCAAGTTAAACATACCATTGCTAAGTCCACTACTATCAAATTCCATCACCCTTTCTATACCAAGTATAGAATCTGGAACTGTTAGATAACTTTCATTTTCTTCAAATGTACCTGAAGTTGTTGATGTACTAGCAATACCTACAGTAAATCCACCACCTCTTGATCTACCTTTTCTAATATCATTCTGTGTAAGTTGATATTTAAGAACTACTTTCTCAACACCATCAAAATGTCTCTCATAGAAAAACTGTAGAGAGTCATCCATTAAGTCATCAACTTGCTCATCGGCAACATTAATCTCCAAAATTGGAGCACCTAACTGCCTTAGACAGTAATCTGATAATGTTGCCCTCGTATTTGGTTTTGCCATTAGAAGAATCCTCCATCAATTGAGTCTGTCCATGTTGGAACTCCACCAGCGTTTGTGGTCATCACATAGTTAGAAGTAGTTAGGAATCCAACTGTACTTGCTGTACTTACTAGTCTTCCATCTGCTTCAAAGTAACCCATACCATTTGGACCACTGTATCCAATACCAGTGCTTCCACCCTGATCTGAACGATAGTATAAACCATTCTTAAATGTTGCATATCCTACGACATGTACATTGTCTTGAATAGTAACTTGACCAACTGCAGAATCTAGAACAAGTTCTCCACTATTAGTTTCAATCTTAGTAGAAGAACTACCAGCACCAATCTTAATGTCGGATATTGTACTTACACCAGTAATAATAGTGTAGTTGAGTGTACTTACTCCAGTTACATTTAGGTTTCTACCTTGAACTTCATCATAGTATACATCACCAATAACATTTAAGTTACCAGCAACAAATACATCTTGCTGGAAAGTTGCTATACCAACAAAGGTTGAGAAACCAGCAAAGGTCATCTCAGTAGCAATACCAGTTTGAATCCTAGCATTAGTGATTGCAAAGTTGGTTGCTAAACCAGCATTGATCTTAGCGTCAACTGCATCAATGTTATTAACATCTACGAAGTTAGCAGTTACTACACCAGCAGTTGCTGTTATAGAAGATCCAATTGCAATTTCACCCTTATAAACACCATTGTCCTTAACAGTAACAATACCAAGCATCTCTGAACCAGATGCTCTAATGATTAATCTATCACCAATACCAGAAGCTGCTGTATCAGCATACATCAACTTAATAGTCTTATCATCAACTGTTAAGAAGTCACTGCTACCAGCAGCAGTCTGTACACTAAAGTAATCACTTCTTATTTGAAGTCTACCGTAAGTTCCATTACCATTAGCATGACGGAATTGAGTATGACCTCTATTGTTAAATGCATCAGTGTCAACATGTTCAACCGTTAAGTCATCATTAGTACCAATCCTGACCATTACATTGTCAGGAAGATCTGTATGACTATTAATTCCAAGAGGAGCATTAACAGTTAATGAACCATCACCAATAGTCTGTCCAACTGTAAATGCAGTAGCAAGACCTGTGGCAATCTTAGCATCAACAACATCTAAATTATTAACATCTGCACTACTGCTAACTGTTACAACACCTGTAGCATTGATTCTCTCGAATCTAGCAGTGTCTAGAACATCTAATCTATCTCTAACAGTAGCGGTTCCAATACCAATCTTCTGACTAGCATCAACACGCATTGCCTCTTCATTATCAGTAGAAAGACGGATAAGTCCATCAGTACCACTGTCAGTAAGAGCAACAGATGTATCACCCTTCTGGAAAGCATCTAACTGAATAACTGTAGCAGTTAAGATACCTAAGACATTTACATCACCAGTGATGTTGATATCTCCAGCACCAGCAGGGTCAATGTTAATATCACCTGTTGTAGATTCAATACTATTTCCAGCAATCTGGATGTTACCGAATGTACCACTTGTAGGTGTAACACTACTACTATCAGTACCATCTGTAATGGTTAGATTTGATAGTGCCTGAAGACTGGTTACCTGTTGTGAGAATGATACAGTACCATTTTCTTGGTCAACATAGAATGCCTCACCAACACGGAAGTCTCCCTTCTGGTCAATACTTACATAAGATATGTCACCGTTATTAACTTCTGTAGTCTCGTTAGCTTGTATTGCTAGGTTAGGGTCATTAGTTATATCTGCACCAGCACCAACATGGTTGAAGTTGAGAGCAAATAATCTTAATGCAACACCATCACCATCAGCAATTACACCCTTCTGACCGTACTCAACAGCACAACCAACAGAACGCATGTCAGCACCAAACTGACTGTAATCTGCTAGGGTTACCTTAGTAGCAGTTCCAATACCACCACCTGCTTGAACGATTCTTATATCCTGATTACGGATTACATCATCAGTACATGTAGTAATACCATTAGCACCATTAAAGTCTAAGAGTAAAACAGTATCCTTATCACCTGTTAACTCAGCAGTAGGAGCAGTGAAGTTTGATGTGTACTTAGCAACTCCATACTCTACTCTAAAGTCATCTACCCAACCTGTAACAGCATTTGATGTACCGTCAAAGTCAGCACCAATTACTAAACCTTTAGATGAACCATAATCTGTAGTATCTGAAGTCTTAATACCTCTTTGAGTACCATCAACAAATAGTCTTGTGTCTGTACCATCTCTTGCGATAGCATAGTGCTTCCAAGCACCAGTAGCAATACCAGCACCAGATCCAGTGATGGCAGTGGTTGTACCAACTCTTAGGTCAACTTCACCAGCAGCACGGTAAGCAAGACTCAAACCATTAGTATCAGATCCATTTGTTCTTAAGTCGAATAGAGTAGCACTAGAGAGTCCAGTTGTATTTGAGTATGCCCAGAATTCAACCGTAAAGTCTGTGTTAGTACCAAATCCAAGATCACCACTAGAAGGAACACTGATAGAATCATTAGTACCATCTAACTTAAGTGATGCAGTACCAAACTTCTTAACAGAGGTGTCTAATTGAGCACCATCATTAAATGTTATTGTCTTAGCAGTTCTGGAATTAAGAACTTCAAATCCAGTTTGCTTACCAGTTACCTCTAAGTAAGTGCCATCATAGTTGGCAACAATAGCAGTACCTAATCCAGTAGTACCATCAGTATCATAAAGAGTAATTGTATTACCAGTACCAACTGTGGTAATACCAGTCAATCTCAATCTTGTCTTACCAGCAGATGAAATACCAGTAGTTCCAGATACACCCTTAATCGCTTCAGAAGCAAAATAGGTGAATGCGTTTAGGTACTCTACACGAGCACCGTTGGTCATTACAACACCCTGACTGTTAGGAACAATGAATGTAACCTCATTGAACAACATCGCTGCCTCAAGCGATCCTGACGCTAACTCAGCTCCATCTATATAAGCACCACCACCAGCAATGTAGGATGATGGGTTAGAATCTGCTGAACCATAACCATATGGATCACCTGCAGTAATATTACTTCCTTTGTTGTATACAGTTACACGCTGAACATAAGGTGATCTAGTGGTAATAGCAATACCAGGTTGGAACTTGAATGCAAAACCTTCGTTCTCTGATGTGTTAAAGAACATATCAGCAACAGTCAAGTCTTCAACAACTGATCTGTCATTCAATAAGAATGCGTCCTTTTGCTTAGTAGCATCAGTTGGGACAATCTTAGTAGCACGAAGACCATTACCCTTAACTGTTACTCCGTTAGGAACATATAATGGGAATGTTTCTTCATAAACACCACCACCAATGTTCAATGTCTCATTAGCTCCTCTAATATCAGGAGAAACATTAACATTAATATAGAAGGTATCAGCATCTACAACAGTAACAGCAGTTGTTACACCAGAAATAGGATCAGTAGCACGAGGATAAGTATGCGAAGTCGCATTGTTATCCATATTACAAGTAAATGATAACGAGTTGTTATCAAGAGTTATCGTATCATTTGTTGATAGTCCATGAGCACCAGCAAATGATAGAGTTAATCTACCATATTGAGAATCATATTCTGCTGCATTAGGAGACTTTTGGTTACCTGACTCAGCACCACTTTGGACATTAACTGCATTTGTAGCAGTACCACCATTATAAATGTGATCATACTTATTAGAAATTCTTTGTAATGCGTATCTAACAGTCCTAAATGGTCTGTCATCAGTACGCCCACGAGAAGGTTCGTTATCATCAACACCATGAGTGTCAACGAACCATACATCATCACCAGGATTGACAGTAGCAATACCAACTTGAGCAGGTTCACGCCAAGTGATAGTACCGTTATCATTAGTACTTAATACATGCTGAGTATTAACACCAACAACTCCAGTAGAGTCGTATAGTGATGTTACAAAACCAGATGTTATGAATGCAGATGTTGCAATACCAACTTGAGTTACAAGGTTAGTAATCGCAAAGTCTGTTGCTAAACCAGCAAGTACCTTAACATCATTGACATCCATGTTGGTGACATCAATCGTTGTGATTGATGCAGCAGTACCAACAATATCTGTAATGATACCAGCAGTGATCTTAACATCTTTAAGATCTGCTGTCTCAGTATCGAAAGTTGTAATTGTAGCATAAGTACCAACCAAAGAGGTAATGATACCAGCAGTAATCTTAGCATTAAGAATATCACCTTCTTGTACATCAAGAGTAGTGATTGAAGCAGCTGTACCAACTACATCAGTAACTGCAACTCCAACTAAGGATATAGTATCAGCACTTAGAGTTGTTATGTGTGCTGTTGTAATAGTTGCATAAGTACCAACTAAAGATGTGACAATACCAGCAGTAATCTTGGCATTAACTATGTCACCTTCTGTAGCATCAATCGTAGTGATTGAAGCAGCAGTACCTACAATATCAGTTATGATACCTGAGGTAATCTTAACATCTTTAAGATCAGCAGTCTCAGTATCAAAGGTTGTTATTGATCCATAAGTACCAACCAAAGAGGTAATAATACCAGCAGTAATCTTAGCATCTAAAATATCAGCAGCATCTAAATGTGCTGTACCATCAATGTAAATATCTTGCCATTCCCTATCTTCAGTACCTAGATCATAAGTATCATCAGCAGCAGGGTTAACTATCTGATTAAATGTCCAAGCATTTCTTGTCAGATCCCAATTAATAGTTTTATCTGTAGTACCTTTAAGAGTTATACCACCATCAGAAGCACTAGCATCACTAGCAGATCCAGTAGTAGTTACACCCAGTTCAATGTTTTTATCATTGACTTGTAAGATAGCACTCTGAAGGTAAGACATATTACCTTCAACATTAAGGTCACCCTTAATGAGAGTATCTCCAGTTACAGTTAAAGCACCACCTACTCTTATATCTCTAGTAACATCTACATCAGTAATAGTAGCGTATGTACCAACTAATGATGTTACAACACCAGCAGTGATCTTACCGTAAACGGCATCCAGATAATCAAAGTCGGCCTGAGTGTAAGTAACACCGAAACCAGACAGAGATGTAACAACACCGACTGTAATGTATGCATTAGTTGTAAGACCAACTTCATTGCGAAGATTGGTTATATCAAAGTCTGTTGCTAAACCAGCAACGATCTTTGCTTGCTCAACATCAGCATTGATAAAGTCAACACTTTGAATAGTAGCAGCAGTACCAACTTGAACATCAAAGTTTAAGTCATCAACATAGGCAACACCATCGATATGGATATTTCTCCATTGTTGATCAGGACTACCAATATCATATGTGTCGTCATCATCAGGGATAAAGTTAGAATCAATGTCTGCATTGAATACAACATTATCTGTTACAGAATCACCAAGACCAATTGTACCGCCGTTGAATGTTACATTACCAGTGAAGGTAGTTGCACCACCAACTCTAAGATCATTGGTAATATGTAAATCTTGAGTTGTTGAATAAGTACCAACCCAAGATGTTGAAATACCAGTGGTAATCTTAGCAAAGTTAATATCACCATTTTCAGAATCAAATACTGTTATCGTTGCATAAGTACCAACTTGAGATGTGATGATACCAGCAGTAATATATGCAGCTTCTATACCAGCACTATTGTTATCAATAACTGGAAGAGTTGTAACACCAGTAATATTGACATCACCATCCACATCGAGGAGGGCTGTTGGCGTGGTGGTCCCGATTCCGACCCAACCTTCCTTGTCACCAGAAATCCACTTAACAGCACCTGAACCAATAATTAATTGATCATCTTGTGCAGGGTATCTAACATCTTGATCCTTACCAATGATAACATTATTGTTACCAGTATTATAAAGACCTGCAGACTCACCAATAGCAATATTATTATCACCAAAAACATTATAAAGAGCAAACGCACCAATAGCAATGTTATTACTCTGGTTAGTTGATATACCAGCACCCCATAGTGCTTCTCTACCTATACCAATATTCTGATCGTGATCTTCCTTACCACTATTTGTTGTTATACCTGATCTTATAACTAAGAATCCATAAGTATCAGTTAATCCAATACTACCAGTGGATAGGTAGATAGCATCACCAACATCAGATAATAAATTATAATCATCCTGACCCTTAACTGTAAATTGCTTACCAATTAATTTTGCTAAGTGAGCATTAGTACAAGTACCAATGTTAAACGATAGGTTACCAGTAACAGCATTGTTAATTGTTCCTAAGTCACCTAATTGGTCAATAGCAATTGCCCAGTCACCACCCTGTAGGTTGGCATAGTTATCTGTAGTACCATAGACTCTGTAATCGTATGGATCACTTGAAAGTGAACTAGCGTCAGAGAATGAAATGCTACTGACATCACCAGTCTCACCATAAGTGATAACAGACTGAGAACCTAAATCCTGTCCAACCTTATCACCAATATAGATGTTATGTGAACCTTCTGCTTCCTGTCCTGCAAAGTTACCAAAGAATATATTAGACTCTGCTTTAGTTACACCACCCTTTTGAAAGGCACTTTGACCAATAGCAATGTTTCTCTTAGTTTGAGTTCCTAAACCAGCCTGATTACCAGCCCAGTTACCAATAAACATACCCTGACGATCAGTACCGTCAGTTTCTAATTTACCTGCTTCTCTACCAATTCTTATTAACTGCGTTCTGAAGTCATAGTTGTTCTCAATAGTTGAGATACCACTAATAGTTAAGTTCTTAGTAGTGGTAGCATGACTTACATTAATCTGCTCAAACTGTGCAGATGTAGAATTGAAATCATTAAATGTTCCACCAACACCAGAAAGAGCACTGATAATACCTACCTTACTTTGTAGGTTGAGAGTATCAGTAATGTCAGTTACATAAAGAGTAGGGATAGTACCTACACCAGTTATATTCCAGTTTCTTGCATTTACTTCGTCATATGTTAAATCGCCTGTGACCGCTAAATCTCCAGCGACAGACAAATTACCTGATACCGTGGCTGCAGCACCTACTAAAAGGTCAGTAGCTACACTCCAGGTGTTAATCTGCCCTAATGGGTTAAGAATAACCGCCCTAGAACCAACTGGCTTACCAAAGTCAGCAGGGTTATCTGGCAACATTTGAGTGTAATACTCACCACCGATTGCTATAGGGGGATTTGTATTACCGTCTGGATGACCAATATATAATTTCTTATAAGACTTACCTGCACCTACATTCGTAGTATCGTAAGTGTATACTAATTCACCAAAGGATACACCAGTACCAACGGGTGCTGCGGTAGGAGGCGAAGTTCCTTTAGTCCTTTTTAATAGAATCGTTGCTGACATTAGTATTCCCCTCCATCAACTGTGGTGGATGGTAAAGTTGTTTGCGTTATAAATTTTGCAGACGCTGAGTCATAAACTAAAAAACTACCATTTGTTAAAGCACTAGCATTAACATCGGTTAGTAAAACTAGTTTACCTCCTCCTCCACCGCCCCCTAGGGAGCCGCTGGCAATAACCTTAACTTGGCTGCCAGTACCAATTCTTAAAGATGGCATTACCTTGTTACCCCTGCTCTAACATTGACCATTCCTTCAACAACCTTTACCTTACTAGTGCCGTCTTGCAAAACAACATCGTAAAGGTAGCGACCAGGTTTAATATCGGTTGTTACGGTAGATGCCATAGAGATTTGGATTTCTCCACCTGTGGCATCAGATACAGTCGAAGCGAAGGCAACATAATTGCTGCTACCTGACCACTTACGCAGTTGAGAAGTTACTGTAAATCCTGCTAGATTTAGGGTAGTGTTATTATCGTTATCACCAAGAGAAAATAAATGTTCAAAATCAGTACCCGATTCAATCTGCAAATTAGCGACATATACTGCCATCTTGTATGCTGACTATTATCCTATAAGGTATTTAGTTTCTTTATCTCTACTAAAAGTTCTGTGACAGCATCAATCTTTGTATGCAGTCGATCTATGTCAGATCTTAAAATTTCAAGATCAGTCAATGTTGTAGGATTTGCCTCTGATTCATTACCACCGTAATGATATCTTAGGAACTCACTGGGTCCAGTTCTACTCATAATTTTGATGTAATTTTTGCGAGCATTTCCTTTATCTCAGAAATTTCTTGTTTCATATTATCCAAATCTTCTCTGTCCTTAATCCTAGACTGTTTCTCAATTTGCTTCTTAGTTTTTGCTTGTTGATAAGCCGCAAAACCAGAGCTATCAGTATTAATGATAGCTCCAGTTTTTTCGTCTCTGTACAAGTTTGGATGTCCTTCTACTCTGATCATGCTAATGCCAAAGATCTCATATTCTTAAACACTGGAACTTCTGCTTGATTGGTTCCGTTCATTACAACCTTAATCACAAAACCAGTAAAAGGTTCTAGATCATTGATTGTATACTGATACTCTTTGAAATCCTCTCCAGGATTGACTAAAGCATCAGGACGGCCATCGTTCTTAGACGGATCTAAAACGGTGTCACCAAATCCATCCCCAGTGGTATCGACATTATTTAGATAGCCTGGGAACAGCATGAATTTCTGATCAGTTTCACTAGCATCTGGTCTAATCACACTATACAGAACCCTGAAGTCAGTAGATGCAGGTCTATATGCATCAAAGACAACTTTTAATGAGGTTGCTGGTTGTTTAATCTTAATAACCCTAGAGGTATAGTAAGAAGTGTGTGGATCATTAAACAATGCATTAACTCTTGGATCAGTTGAATAATTCTCGATTGGTTTATTCAATCTATTAGATGTGAATTCCATCTTGACCGTATCCAACATAATCGATGGAGAACTCCAGAATTGACCACCATTGCTTATAGCAAGTCTAGTAGTTAATGATTTGTTTCTAAAGAGATTAGTTAATCTCGCATTCTCATTAACTTCAGAAGCAACAATTCTAGTATTAGGAACTCTTGTTTGTTGATTTAAAACAACATTCTCAAATCCTTTATCTACAAATGATTGCTCATTACCATCAATACTAGTTCCAGTTACGGTTCTAACACTGCAAGTAACAGTATCAGTTACACCAGGAGTTGTAACATCAATCAATGGTTTGAATGAGTTAAACTGAATATTCTTGGATGCATGGACATGATCTCCACCACCAAAAACATCTGAAGCAAATGACAACTGAGGTTGACTTAAAGCATTGATATCAGTAGTTCTACCTTCTCTATCAATCTTAATAACAAAGTCATCCATGTTTCTATCTAAAGTAGATACATTATGCTCTGTATTAATCTTATTCAATGAGATTCCAGAAAGTTCATACTTTCTAATTTCAGATGCTGCAGAATGAGTAATAGATTGAGTATTGTTTACCCCTCTGGTAATACCACTCAAAGTATTGATACCAACAGATGTATAAGAAATAATCTCATTTCCAAGTTGGGCATAACCAGTATTAGCAGCACTAACAAGTACTCCTTCAAATACATTGAACCCTGTACTGTCACCAATAGCAATAGCACTAGTTGTAGAGTTAACTACAGTAGATGTTGTTGTTGGTAAAGTATTTGGTTTAGCACCTGCTATGGAAACTTTGTTACCAGTACCATACATGCCATGACCAAAGTAACCTACTTTAGCATATTCACCAGTGTAAAGGTTACCTGTTGCATCATATCTAGTAACATCAAGACCAGAATCAATAGTGGTTCCTGCTTCATGATAGTAGATCACATCAGCAGCACCAGTAAATTCTTGTGCTTGTATATCAGTCAGATAAAGAGTATCTATTCCTGCAAGGGAACCAATACCTATCCTAACACCAGATCCAGATCCACTCATATCAGCAGTTACAACACCTACAATGTCACCTATCTTATACCCTTGACCTGTTTCTAAAACAGTTGCTGCTGTAATTGGTGAAGCACCAGTACCAACAGTAATATCAAGTTTAAGTCCAGAACCTTGTCCTGTTATAGCAAATGTGTTTACACTAGCAGATGGAGTTCCATAATTGGATCCATTTGTATTAATTCCAATAGCAAGTGGTGAAGTACCTTTCTTAACTGGTCCTCCAGTATCTTCAATAGTTCCATAACGATAGTTCGCAGAAGCATCACCAACCTTCCTACCAGGAACAAATACAGTTCCGATAAGACCAGCATTAGTAGATGTGGTTATACCAAGAGCAGCCTTCTTAGGAAGACAATGAATAGGATTACCATTCAATACTGGTAAGATACCATTATTAGGTCTAATTGGAGGATTTTGGAATGTAACTACAGCATCAGTTTCAGTAAACTCTGCTCTATACAGTTTGAAGCACATATCTTCAAACTGGCAGGGACTCCATGTAGAAGCATTTTGCGACTTAAACATAGAACCTAGCATAGTTTGATTACTATACACCCGTCCTGCAGCACTAGGTAAATCCTGTGCATTAAGAGCAGTCTGTCCCATCTCTGCTGTAAAGATCTCATAGGTGTTCGTAGGAGCACCTACAATCAATGCATACTCCCCATGAGGTTCCAAGTATACTGGAGAAGGGAAGGTTGCTCTGGTTGGAACTGAAGCATCAGTACTAACTGTTATATTTTCGGAATTTAACACCACACGAGCATCAGGAGATACCAACTTCTGAGTTGGGAATCCCAATTCCATAGTCCTTAATTCAACAAATGCAGGAACTGTAGGGTCAGTATCAACAGTTGCAAAATAAATTTCTACAGATGTTACATATGCACCATACTTATCAACCTCAAATGATTGTGCCAATGGGTCATCATTATTTGGAGCAGGAGGAGGAGCAGGTACTGGAACAGGAACGGGCTGAATAATAGTCCGTGTGTTATCAATAACCGTAGTATTATTGATTATAACTGGGGGTGGTGGTGGAGGTGGTGGGGGCGGTCTACGGTTTACAAAGGTTAGATTAACATCTCTCTGTATTGTTGTAGTCTCTAAGGTCGTAACCCTAACATCAGTCTGAACAATTCTTGTAGTTCCAACAGCAGTATATACAGCAGCAGCAGAAGAAATAGCACTACTTCCTCTTAATCCAGATGAATTGACAGAACTAGAAGTTACTTTAAATTCTCTTTCTCCAGATCTTACTCTAGCAAGTGGAGTAGGTGAAGAGAATGGATCTCTAATCCATACACATGCAATTACTTCACCATATGGATCTGACATCAAATTCAAATTAGAAATGGTTGCTTGAGCACCACTACTATTACCAGAAACAATAGTTCCTACTGGAAGATGTCCAAAGAAATCTCCTTGTGACTGTGCAGCAAGAGCAGTTGTATCAATATTCAATACAGTAGAACCTTGAGAATATGCTGTAGGCAATGTCTCATTTCTATCTAATGGATTAACTTCAAATGTAACAGTAGGAGAAGCAAATGGTCCTGATTTATGATCAGGTCTACAAAGTCTAAAGGTATAAGTCTCTCCATTTACAAGAGCAGTGATTGTTTCACCAACTGTAAATGCACCAATAACACTCTCAACTCCAATAATCTTGGGTACAATATCTACATTACCTAATTCATCAAAGAATGTAAAGAATCTAGCATTAGGTCTTAATCCAGTTACATTGTATTCTATATTTCTAGATCTAATAAAAGGATCAAATGTTTCACTAGCAATGTAGGTATTCCTTGATTCTATATCATCTCTTTCTACATTAGATACAAATTCATTTGTACTTGCTTGTAATTCATCATCACCAAATCCACCATCAATATTAGTTACACCTACTCGTGTATCATAAGTTGTTCTTCTAATAACTTGAGTAGTAAGAGTCTCAGTTCTAAGAGTATTAATCCAATTATCACTACTTGGATTTAATTTTAATTTACCAATATAACTATAAACTAGATATGGGTTTAAGTTCTCAACCCTTGTTGCCATATCCTGTTGTATAAATTCAGTTTCCTTATACTTAAGGGTAATCATTCTACCCGTCTTTTGGGCATTTTCATCTAACAGAGCAAAATCTGTTCCAAGATCATATGTTTCTGGAGATTGCTGTATAGAAGGCAATACCTGCATATCAATAGTATCAATATCTGTAAGAGGTTGTACATGACCTCTATCAGTATCAATATCAACTGGAGATGCTATATCAACAAAGTCCTTAGTTTTAAAGGAATCGGCAAAGAAACCACTCTTAAATCTATCAAGTCCATCTGCATCTTTAACTTGTAAAGTAGATGCTTTCTGTTCTAGTAATGATAGAGAGGTTACCTTTTCTAAATTATTAAGTCTATCTTCAATATTACCAATATCACGCATAGTATAACGACGATTATCAATTAAGAATACTCGTGCGCTAGTAGTATCATAAAGATATGGAGGCCAAACAATAGTAGCGAGAGTCATTCCTAACTCTTCATCTACAGGTGGTTTAGGATTACTAGAAGATTCTCCTTTCTTAACTGTAATAATACCAGTAGTTTTTAAAATTACTTTATCAATTCTACCAAAATAATGTTGATATTTAAATCTAGATGTTTCGTTTGGTGTTACAATTCTATCTAAAGTAAAGTTATTTCTATTTTCAGGGAAGAATGGTGAAATAGATGCACTAGCAGGAGTAAATTCTGATACTCTAGGTCTAAAATCAAGCGTATCAGTAGCTCTCTTATTAATTTTTCCTATTCCTGGAATATTTTTAGAGAATCTATCAGCATCATAACTATTGACTGTAAATACATCTCCAGTATCTGCAGATGGAATTTCATATCTATCGAGAATAATTAAAAGTTTTCTGGTAGGAATATAACCATTACTAACTCTTAAGAGTCTTGAATAGTCATAGAATTGATCCCTTTGACCTTTATCTAAAGTAAAGGAATTAGTAACATCATTATACTTACCAGGAATCGTTGACTGTAAAGTAGCAGAAGAATTAGATTCTTGGAAGAGTAAAGTTTCTAAAAGTTGGAATTTATCAAGAGTTTTATATACAATACTAAGTGTACTAGATCCAGCATCAATTGCTGCTACTCTTGCAACAGCATTAGTATTTTCTCCTACAATAGTTTCACCTACAGTTGCATTTTCAAAAATAGGATCAGTAGAAGTAAATACTAACTTATCTAAAATTGCTTTGTTTGTATCTAAAGATTCATAAACAGCAACAACTTCACCAACATCAGGATGGTTTAAACAAATTTCTTCATCTTGTACTCGTATTCCATAAAGACCACTAGGAGTTAATCCATCATTAGCAGTATTACCAGTAGTAGTTCCAGAAGTAAGTTTACTTGAATATGTAATTTCAACTTCTTGACATCTCTTATATTCTTTAACCTTATTCTTAACATTGCTCTTAGCAACTGTTACATTAACTTTAATACCAGTTTCTGAGAATTTTAATCCATTAATAGTTAATACAGAATCAGTAACAACTACCTGATCATCGGTAATAACAGCAATTTCACCATCATCATATTGTACCTGATATCTCTCTTGATCAAATGCAACAAAGTTAACATCATCAATACCTATAGAACTAGTGTTAACAACTAAAACACCATTAGCATCTGTGGATTCACCAGTTACTTGCTCAGTTAATACAAGCTGCGCTCCTGTAAAATCAATATCAGAAATATGGCGTTTAGGTAATTTTAAATATAAACCAGAATTGTCTTCATTAGTTAATCCACCTTCACCTTTAAATATTTTACCTTCAAATGTACTACCTGGAAGACTTCCAGTAAATAAATCAGGATTAGTAGTTAAAGCAGCTAATCTCATGCTACTACCGTCAACAGCAACATAAGAAACTACATTACGATTAGGTATAGATTGATTAGATCTATTGTAAATGACTATATCACCAGGTTGGAACCTTTCAAATGTCTTACCTGTAGATGTAGTATCACCATTAGTAGCAATACGAACATCAGCATCACCAATATTGTATGGAGCTACTGGATTTAATTTTTTCTTACCATAAAATGTATTTGCCTGTTGAACATTTTCAACATCATTCATATCATATGGAATTACCTTATCAACTATCCTAGAAAGATTTTGATTACTCTTAAATTTAATCTGTTCACCTGGTTGGAAATGACCAGATACTTGTGTAAGCGTAACACTACTTACTCCAGCACCAGCAGCTATTGTATACCCTGTAGCACCACTCTCTGCACCTTCAACAAAAGCAGATTTGATAACTTCATCATTAGAAACATTAGCATTTAGATTTAATTTTGTATATAATTGAACATCATAAAGATAAGCATCAAATTCAGTAGTATTGTTTACATACTTGGAATCAGATAATCCAAAATTATATACTTTAGCATCACCAATCTTCTCACTACTAATACCACTCTGAAGATCTATAGTATTTCTAAATGTAGTGATACCACTAACACCATTAAGTTTGAGTCTATTACCTAATCTAAATGGAAATGATTCTTCTATTTCTTCGGAAGTACTTCTTGGTTTTTCAACATCAAGAATTTCTCCCATACTTTCATATTCATAACCTTTAACATATGCAGTTCCTGGAGAAACCTTAACACATGCTAATCCATCATCAGGTGTATTTCCTTGTCTAGTACTTTCTGTAGCATAATATACACCTTCATTACCCTGCCTATCATTTAAACTATCAAGAATATTGATGAAAAATGGCTTTACAGTATAATCTCCAGATTCATCACGAGTTCTTTTTGCAATATAATCCCTAATTAAATTATATTCACTATGCTTGTCAATATCTCTTTCAACAATACCTGCCCTGACTCGCATAACTTCAATGAAGTCAGTATCATCAAGATCACTAATATCCTTTTTAGCAAGAACAAGATCAATCTTTAATCTGTCTGCGCCTGGTGCAGCAAAGTTTGAAAATCCTTTAGCATTATCATAAAGCGAATTATCATCCTTCGCATTAATCATTTTCTCTACAACCTGCAAACCAACTCTATAGAAAGGTTGGTTATCATACTGATCTAGAATAATAGTTTGCTGATTTACTCTAACAAAAGAACCTCTAACGAAAAATACACCATCAGAAATAGATGCAGCAGATCCAGATACACAAGAATCTAACAATACTGTTGAAGCAATAGATGAACCAGTATTTAATGTTGTATTACCATAAGTTACAGGTTCTTCTAATGAAAGTAATTCAGAATCTTCAAAGAAATCAAATGATCCACTAGGACCAGGAGAAAGATATTTTACATATAATGTTGGATCTGAAGCTTGAGAAGTTGCTGCAGTGATATAATTTATTACCTTTGCCGTAATTCCAGAATTCTGTCCCTTAATTCTTTTCCCTACAAGATGCTTTAAATATACTTCAATATCTGTTCCTAAATGTGTTGGATCTAACCTAACAGCAAAATAATTTCCATCATATGTTAATCCACCAGGAATAACAATAGAGCCATCCTTAAACATATGGCTACCAAACTGTTCAACCTGATTCTGCATAATAGACTGCAGACTGGTTAGCTCACGAGCTTGAACAGGATATCCTGGTTTAAACAGAACTCTATGGTAATTATTTGTCCTGTCAAAGTCGTCGTAATAGGGACTTATATTCAGGTTAGTCTGTTGTGGCATCGGTTTAGAATTCTAATACGATTTTAATGTCTTCTTTTTGACGAACATTTCTTGTAATAGATGGTCTATTATCAAGATAGATGATCTCGCCACTCCTCTTATTTATTTCAGCATCTGCAAGACCATTTGTGAATTGTACACCTAGGTCTACAACTTTACCAGAAGGTGTTGTTGTAGATATGCCACTAAAGGTTTGATCTACATTGACACTGAAAGCAGTACTAGTTACTGCATTAGCAGCAGATTGGAAATTCAAAACAGGAGTTTGAACTGCAACCTCTCTACTATCCGTTGGATCGAATAGTGATTGATTATATGATAAACTTCTATCTTGGAAATATTTAATCACTTTGGTATCAATATCAAAAGAAGCAACATATCCTCTGGCAGTACCAACTCCAGAAATATTTTGCTCAATCATAGTTCCAATACCGAGAACTTGTGAAGTATCTCCAGTAAATTTAAGTGCTCTCAATCCAGAGAATTCAGAAGTTTGTAAGTAAGTTGTACCAGAAGCACCAACTGCTTGTGGGTTTCTAATCAATCCAACTTGAGCAAACTTTGTATCAGATGCAAAATCATAAGATGATGCATCAAATCTTGTGTAAATTAGAACCTTATCAGTACCTAATTCCTTATATGCATTATATCCATGTCCTTTAGATGGTGGAATAATCGGACTTAATTTTGCAAATTTAGTAGCAGCACCATTAATAGAAGACAAATCAACACGACCATAACTATAACCCCTTCCACCCTGCGTAACCTGTGCAGAAATAATCTGTCCATTGGTGTTTGTTAGAATTCTAACTTTACCACCTGTACCATCACCAATTATATCAACTTCAATAGGACTTGACAAGAAACTATAACCAGTTCCTGCTTCATCAATTGATACTACTTTAATTTGGTTATTATTCGTATCAGAGTCTCCATTGTCTCTAACAACTTTGACATCAGAATCTGTTGTTGAAGTCCATTCATTAGGAACAGCAATATACTCAGTAGAGTCAAATTTCACGATATCCGCAGGAGGAACCGTAAACATGTACTTCCAAAGATACCCATCTCCACTAACACCAGCAGATGATGGTTCAAGATCAGTAAAAGTTGGTTCATCCAGAGATGCACTTGCAATAGTAGAAATACCAGCAGCACCATTATTAATACAAACATAGACTCTATAGTCTTTGTTCATAATATAATAGTTTGAGGAATATAATCTACTAGAGTTAGATACTAATGATCTATTATTCACATCATAATCATGACGGTACATATCATATGATGTACCTTTTGTCCAAGTAACTTTTCTAACCAATCTCCGAACATCTCCTGGGAAGATTTTTCTTCCAAAAAGCATTGTATCGTAGATATGATTGTTATAATCAATACTGTCAATAGGTGATGGTGGTTGAATTGTGGTACTATTCCAAGTATCAGTTCTTCCATAACCAGAAACAGTAGGATTTGCCAATCCTAGAAAAGCATAGTAAGAATTCGTACCTGCCGTAACATCATCCATGAAGTTATTAGCATTTATAATTCTAAACTGATCGGTTATAATTGCTGCCATTGCAATATTTTAGATAGAAGGGTCTTACTATTTTGGTATTTATAAGGTTTTGTTAAATGCTCCAGTGTTTCTCAATCCAATATTGCGCCTTTGTGCAATTGGGAAGTTATCTAGATCAGGATTATAATCTAATCCTTTAACTGTTAAAGCAATTGGGTAACTGACATCTCTAATAGCAGAAGAGAAGCGTCCCCATGTAAATCTTGCTGCAGGATGTAAGGTTGATCCAACACCAACTAATCCACTAACATCAGTTCCTGAATGGATGTTGCAGGTTATAACACCTGTTCTAGCACTTCCATCCCATGATAATGCATGTGCATAGTATATATTGTCAACTTCAAAGGTGCTAATACCAATAACATCCGAATCATGTGTATCTGTACTAGTAATTACTCCAGCAGCAGGTGATATACCTGTTCCGTAAACCTTAAACGGATAACCTGTAGCAAATCCAGTAACAAATGATGCATTGTTAGAGTTAACTAAGTTATTAGTATCCAACTGGAATACAATACCAAGATCAGTACCAATACCAACAGAAGTGGTAATACCAGTAATTAAACCAGTATAACCTTTAACATCAGTAACTAAAGGATCTATATCATTCCAAACTTCCCAGTTAACACCTGCTTGTGCAGTTGTTCCAACACCAACACCGTAAACATAAAGTCCAAAGTCATCAGTTAATTGACCATCAAGATCTCTAAAGTTCTCAGTATGATCAACATATAATGTTGTATCAGTTGCAGCAAATCCAGCAATAACATTTGCTGTTGGATAGATTTGTGCTTCACTAGAATCTCTAGCTTTAGATACTATAGCACCACCAAAGACTTTATCAGACTTTTGCTTATTCCATCTAATAGGTTTGTAGTTATCATTACTGACACCTCCTCCTTGATAGAATGGTGTTTCTACAACAGATGCAGTAGCAATCCTAGAAACAATTCTTGGTTCATTTTGATCAAAATTGTCTGTAATCTTAGGAACAGTATTTTTCTCAATTTCAGCACTCTTGAATAATTCTAATGAATCACCTTCTTTAATAATCTCATTCACATCAAAGAATGAACTATCTGCACCAACTGTACCTCTATAGAAGAATATAAAGACATCATCTTCAATTGTTGGAGCAGTCTCAAAACTAACTGAAGTACCACCAGTAAACTCATAATGCTTATAAGGTTCTTGTAGAACACCATTAACAAATATCATTAATACTGGAGCAAGATCAATCTCTCTCGAATCAGAATCATTATTATCAATTTCAAAACTGACTAATTGATTCTGATAATAAAGTGGGAATCTCTTTCTATTACCATCTTGGAATGTCTTAATATTGTCAATATAGTCAATATTACCAAATTGCCATGCAGCAACATCATCACTAAAGACATTAATAACTTCAATTTCAAATGGAATGAATAAATCACCAGCAGTAGGATCAGTAGACAATCCAACTAGATTGATCTTATCACCTCTCTTAAATCCATAACCAAACTTAGTCATCTTCCAAATATAGACTTCATTCAACTGGAATTCAGAACCAGTTGAGTATCCAACAAAATTAGTAGATAATCCAATAATATCTACTGTAATAGAACATCCAACACCAGTAGTTGTAGTATTACCAAGTCCTTCTCGATAACTACCAGTTACTGCTAAGTTACTTCCAGATGGCCAAGGAGCAGAAATATATGTATTGGTTGCAATATATCCACTACCAGCATGATCAATACTATAGATTAAAGTACCACCTGCGCCAACTGTCGCTGTAACTGTTGCACCAGCACCACTCTTTGTACTATCAACAACGCAAATTGCTTCGGTAATAGTTTGTAGATCAGTAGTATACCCAGAACCAAACGACAGTTCATAATAAGGAGCTGCAGTACCACCAGCATGATAAGAGTGTGGAATTGTACTTGGACCTGCATTGACAGTGAAAGTCTTAGCAGAAATGATTCCAACAACATCTAATTGCTGATCATAATCTGGATAAATGTTAGTTGTTAAACCAACTCTTACTATACCACCACCAGTATAAGGATGTGTTAAAGTAGATACTCCAACAAATGTAGTAAAGGATGTAGTAGTACCTACAGACCTTACAGTGTAATAGTAACCTTGAACACCACTAGGATAAGTCTTAGAACCATATGTACAAGTAACTCCGATACCTGCTAACTTAAAGTTCTCAGGTTTTACTAATCCATGATTATTAGCAGTAAACTGAATAATACCAGTTGAGGGATTGTAAACTGCATTTGTTGGAGTTAAAGCAGCACCAGACCAAGAATCAATATAAAGTGCGCTAGAAGCAGCACTAACAAATTGATGACTGTAATCACCACCATACTGAACTGCTCCAGTTGTAGCACTTTGGAAGGTATGAGCGTAATTACCACCAGAGACTACTGCATTAGTTGCTTCATGCCCTGCACCTATATCATAACGATGTTCAGATGTGTCAGTTGCAATACCAACTTGAAGTGTAATATATCCAGTCTGTTTCTTAAGACCATCAGTAACTGCACTATCAAATCTATGATCAAACTGTTGAGAAGGACCAGATTTGCCAACATCAACCGCAAATGTATTAACAGTTGTGCTTGCAATTGATACCCACTTACCGCTAATCGGATCAGAAGGTCTTGGATATGAATGTGCAATACGATACCAATCTCTATAACACTTGAAGGAAATTGAATTATCATCAAACTTAACTCTATCACCATTCATGAATCCATGACTAGCGACTGTTACAGTCATAATACCAGCAACACCATCATATACACCATCAGTTATTGTTCTTGTAGTTGCACCAACACTAACAATATCAATTGGTTGATCATATGCCCTATCACGCTTTTGATCCATACTACCAACACCAGCAGCCTGGAAAGTATGTCCATAAGCACCACCACCATGAACTTGTGATCTCTTAATAGCACCAGTTACACCAGATAAGAATATGTGGTCTGATTGTCCTGTAAGACCAGACTGCATACTATTAACTCTAAAGGTATTGGTGGTTACATTAGAAACCTTAATCCACTTACCACTGTAAGGATCGGTTTCTCTAGGATATGCATGTGGTGTACTATTGTCATCCATAGCACAGGTAAAGGATACTGCTCCAGTATCAAACATAACATAGTCACCATTACTTAATCCATGATTAGTAGAAGTAACAGTCATGATACCTACAATACCATCATACTGCGTACCAGATTCAGCAGTTAACCCTTCATGCGGTACATAATGATGAGTTGAAATATTTGTGGACGGTTGTGACGCTAAAACTTGGAACGAAATTGAATTTGCGCTCGTAGAAGCGATAGAAACCGCAGTTGTAAATCCAGGATCACTAGATCTTGGATATTTGTGTAGACTCTGGTATGTGTCTAATCCACACCTAAATGACATCGATTCAGGTGAAATTTGGATAGATTGACCAGTCATCAAGCCATGGTCACCTATCGTAGCTGTTACGATGCCAGCAGTGGGGTCGTAGACCGCCGAGGAGATACTATAAGGTGCTATAGGTGACTTACCTACCTCAACAGTAAATGAAGTGGTTCCTATGCCCGTTATCGGCAACCATTTGCCACTAACAGGATCAGATGATCTTGGATAGGTCTTCGTAGAAGTACCGCCATCCATGTCGCACTTGAAGGAAATAGAGTCATTATCGAAGCGTATATAATCGCCATCATGAATAAGTCTACCGCCAGGTACGACTGTAACGGTCATAATACCAGCATTTGCATCATAAACTGCGCCATTTACAGTCTGAGTATCTATTGTATTGCGTGGATATGCGTGAGAAGAAATATAACTATCAGTTGCACAACGGAAAATAAGTGATCCAGTCGCTAACTTAATCGCAGTTTGTTCTGCTAGTCCATGTTGACCAATATTAAGATCAAGGAAACCAGTTGCAGGTGTATAAGTTGCAGTAGTAACACTGTAATTAACAGTAGGTGATGTACCTACAGTAATGGCAATGCCAGTTGCAGTAGTAGAAGCAACTGAAATTGCTTCATTATAATAAGGATCAGTTAATCTAGGATAAGACTTAGTTTGACTATTTCCATCCATAGCACACTTAAAGTCAAGTGAATTGCCCTTAAGTTTAATAGTAGTACCTGCCATAATGTTATGGTTAGGTATAGTCATCGTCATGATACCTGCTACAGGATCATAAACTGCATTAGTAGGTGTCCAACCAACATTACTAGTAATACCAACAAATACATCAAAAGTATTATTAGTAACATTCCTTATTTCAAGGAACTTATCATTTACAGGATCAGATGCTCTTGGATATGTGTGATCAGTTGCATATTCATCCTGACTACATGTGAATGTTAAAGCACCTGTAGTAATACCAATTAGATTAGGATCAGTGAAGTTGTGATTAGCATCAGCAATAATTGTGGCAATACCGCTAACATGGTCATATACAAAGGAGGTAATACCAATAGTGCTTCCATACCCAAGACCAGATTTACCAACATTGATAGTAATACTATCTGCAGTAGTCGTAGCAGAACCAGTCTTATTATAGAAAGGATCAGTTAATCTAGGATATGCATGGTATGTTGCATAGCTATCCTTATCACAACTCATAGTGACTGACTCTGTAGCAAGTCCGACAATATTGTTATTAGCATATACCAGACCTACAGCAGTAGATCCGATGGATAATGTCATCGCACCTGTCAATGCGTTATACCTAGCATCAGATACATCTGCGTAGACTAAAGTTGAAATACCAACATTTAAACTAAAAGCAGTAGTTGAAGTAGTTGTTATACCAGTTGTTACACCGCTAATTGGGTCAGTACTACGAGGATAAGTATGCTGAGTAGCATGATTATCTCTAGAACAAGTATATGTAAGTGAATTTGCGTCAAGAGTAATAGTATCACCAGTAGTCATACCATGAGCAGTACCAAATGATAATGTTAATACACCAGTACTTGCGTCATAAGTAGATCCATTTGGACTCTTCTGATTACCTGATTCTGCACCACTTTGGACATTGACCGCATTAGTAGCAGTACCACCATCCCAAGTATGAACATAATCACCACCCATAATTAGAGCATTGGAAGTAGCACTTCTGAATATGTGCTTATAACCAATACACTCCATTTGGAGTCCATTTAGATAAACTGGATCTTCAATCTTAAGATTATGAGGTGCAACTGTGCTAACCTCCATAATTCCACTTTCATTATTATAGAAAGCAGTACTTACAGCAACTGCGCTTCCTACTGTTGGTACACCAACAATACTTGTTAGAGTACCATTACTATCAAATAGTGGTTTTACATTAGCACCTATGAATGGAGCATATCCTCTACCTGGTGTAGATGCAACAGAAACAATGATGCCACCTCTAGGTAACTGGTTTTCATTAATATCTCCAGTGTCTATTATTGGAGTATCATATCCAAAGGAACTGATACCAGTAAATACAACGCTACTAATTCCTGCAGCTTCTTCAATCTTAAAGTTTGCTTTTGTATTATTTTCACTATATGGTGCTTGGAATATATTATTAATGAATAGCACACCGTTACCACCAGTTGAACCAATACCAGTTACAGCAGATCCAATAGTTGTCAATGGATAGGTAGTTTCTAACCCATTAAACCTCTCAGACATATCATCAAAAATTTGGTTCTTAGCATAATCTTGTCTTAAGAATGTTCTACCACCAAATGTTGCTCTTGCAAACGGAAGATTATTTGGATTAATAATACCAGTATCACCACCAAGAGGTGCTTGTGTGAAATGTACCTTACTATCTAAGATCTGGAATGAACCTCTAAAGAGTCTAGCGGTTTCACCAGCAGCATGTGCAGTAGCAGCAGTACCAATCGCACCTCTTTCTATTTCTACTAATGTCCAAGTACCAATACCAACAGTAGGACCAATTGTAGTAGTACCAAATCCAACAGTTCTTACAATTGAATACTCATCTTCAATTTTAAGCAAATCTCCTGATCTGATAGATGAAATACCACTAAGAACAAATGCGGTTACAAAACCAGCAACAGGAACATCAAGAGTATAATTGATAGCAGTATAAGAAATTGGTTTCTGTACAAGACCACTAATAGAGATCATTGACTTAGAATCTCTCTTTCTCATAGAGAATCTATGTTGGTTACCAGTACCAGTATTTTCTAAGAAAGTTACTCCAGCACCGATTTTAGCATCATTTTCTGTTAATGCTATTCTATACTGTTGATTATTATCCTTAATAGCATAAACTGTATCTGGAAGATAACCAGTTGTACCTGCACCTGTCTGATATACTAAAGCAGATCCACCTACACCAACAAGGTTGGAATCTGGTTTATATGTTAACTGTTCGTAAGTAGAGAAGAAATGTTTCTGATTAAATTGACCTAATGAATAGTCAAGTATAGTAGGATCAGATATATTACACTCTTGAGCGTAAATAGGATATCCTCGATACTTAAGATCAAATGATTTGATATCTCTGTTATTGATTCCTAGATATACATTTTGTGCAACTGATTCATATGATTGTCCATAATTTAATTCACCAATACCATCAATAGTACCGTTGTTATCCAACTGTAGGTACATAACCTCATTATAAGCAGTAACACTAACAACCCCTGCTACAGAAGGATGGAACTCTAAATTAATATTTCCATCTGGTCTATAGGTAGATCCAAATGTACCAACACCTGTTGTAGAACCAATAGCAGCTAAAGGAGTTTCAGTTATAAAGTTTTGTTGATTATATGGATCAGTTAGTAAGTAAATTTGATGTAATGACTGTGTAGCACCATAAGAGACATGAACTGTTGATTTAACTGAAAGATCAGTTATACTTGATATACCAGCAATAGTTGTAATACCAGATTTAGACTGACTAGATGCTTCTATACGACCAGATCTTTCCGTTCCATCTGGGGTAAATGGAATCTTAAATCTATAATTGCTTGGTCCTACTGTAGATGGATCAATAGCAATTGTCTTATATTTGACATTAACTGTATTTGTACTTCCATTTTCAAAATCAAGTTTTAGTAATCCACCTTCAATTTTAGAACTAAAGGTTCCTATAAAGTCTGGACCAGATAATCCACTTAAATTCTGTTTAGAGTTAAATGCAGTTAACTCAGTTAGATAAGTATCTACTCCATTATGCATTACTGCATATTCAAAGTAATCTACTTGTTTTGCAGCACCACCACCAGGATTATCAATAACTATAAAATGTATAAGAGCAGCTTGAGTACTTAAGGTTGATAAACCAACAACATTAGTTGTAGTGGAAATTCCAAGTGTAGATGCAGCAGCAACTTGAGTAAGACCACCATCTAATCGAATATGACTAAATGCAGAAGTTCCAACACCTACAGAATCAGCAAAATTCTGTTGCCAAGTCTTAATTTCATAATTAGTGTCAAATGCTTCATTTGGTCTAGCAATCAAATAAGTTTTTGATGATGCAGGATCATAATCAGTATCAAATACAATATATCCAGTACCAAGACCAACCTGATCAAAATTCTTCATTTCTTGCTTTTGAAGCAAGTAAGTATCACCATCAATAGTTACAGAGATAAATTCATTTAATTGATACTGATTTTTCTTAGGATCTTCTGCATGATGAACAGTTTGAGTAAACCATCTTTGGAAATAGCGTCCTGCAGGATATTGAGCAACAACTCTATAATCACTTAAATCATTAGACTCATTAGACACAAATTGAGGTGAAATATCGTCAATATTCAAAACTCTATTAGTTCTGTTTAAAATAAAGTCAGAAAGTCTAGTAGTCCGTAATTCAATAAATTTTGAAATATTTCCTTGTGCTAAGAAGTCTCTTCCAAGATCAAATGGATATATTGAGTCAACTCTAATAGGATCTCCAATAAAGTCAAGAACAAGACCACCAGCATCTTCTGCTGGCTTAATAGTATCTCCAGGAACACCTTCTGCAATAATTTCAGTATTAGCAAAGTTTTTCATCCCAGATGGATGAACTATATCATTAACATAGGTAACTAATTCTTCATATGTCTTTTTACTTTCAATAGCATAAGACATATTCTGATAGTAGTCATTATCAGGCAATACTTGGTTAGTATCATTAATAATACCAATATTGTCTCTCCATCCAACTAAAGTTTTAACAGAAGAGGCAATATTAAAACTACCATCAAATTCAGTTATACCAATAACTCTACAAAGAGAACCACTAAGTTTACCTATTAAAATATCATTTACTTCTAAAGGTTCAGCACCACTAACAATAATCTTAGCAGCATTCTCATCAATGAAATCTAACTGAATATCAGCAAGAGCATTTTGATTTCTCTTGAATGGTTCGTTAGGTATGAACTTAGAAGTACCTTTAACTACCTCAAATCTCGCAAGATACTCTGATTGAGTTATTTGACCAAATCCAAACGAAACAGTTGCTCCAGTACCAGGATTGGTTGAAATACCGTTTAGATCAAATGTAACTTGTCTTGGGTTTGTTGCATCATTGTAATCAGTAACAATAAATGGAGCAAACTTATAATCACCAGAGTTATACCCAGTACCACTTCCAGCATCGTATGATATACCCTCAACTAAACATGAATCACCAATACCAATAGGTTCGTTAGTATATCCTAAAACTGGAGTTGTAATCTTACAAGTAAGGATTCCAAGTTGCGCTTCTGCACTAACAATACTAATACCGTTACTATTTCTAATAGGTGAAACGCCATAGTCATTATTTGACAATCCAATTGGAGGTACAGAAACAGTTGCACTAGTAACTGCAGAATCGCTTAATTCGCAAGTAATTAACCCAGTATCAACAATTGTACCTGTTCCTTTATCATATAATGCAAGTGCAGGAGCATTAATATAGAATTTACCACCATAGGTAACTCTAACTTCATCAATAGTAGCAAAACTATCAATCTCAACAACTCTAGGAATAAATGCGTCTGGTTTTAAAGTATTATCTGATGGATATCCATAAACATCATCAGGAACCGTCATTTCTGCCAATTTATTAATTGAAGACGATTCAGGAATTAAAGTAGCATTAATACCACTACCAGCAATACTAGAAATACCAGGAAGTCTAGAATAATTTAATCCACGGTTAGCAATCCGTATAGTAGAGATTCCACCAGTAGCAGAAGCAGATTTAGTCGTATATTCTAATACATCGACATCTGAAGCATTATATTGTAAAGATTCTGGTCTAAATCGTAAATTAATTGAAAATTCTGTAGATCCAATACTAGTAATATCATAAGAACCAGTATACGAACTATCAACATATTTAATCTCAGTTCCATTAACTACAGTAGAATCAGTAGTAACAATTCCACTTGGACCAAATAAATTGTAGAATAATACTGGAGGAATGGTATCAGAGTGTTTTAAAGTAAGTGTTGGATGATATTCATTAGTAGCAACAGGAATAGTAGACCCAATACCAACAGTTGCTAAAGTACTTACTCCAACAACCTCAAATCCAAGACTTGTACCAGATCCAACAAATTCATTAAAGAAAGTTGCATCATAATAGAATTTTAAGTCATATCCTTGTAATGTTGAGTCACTAAGATCAAAAACAAGATCACTATTAGAATATGGTCTTAATTGTGGGTTAATAGGATTAATAGTTTGTCCAGAACCACCTTGAGAGGTAATATTGACAACATTAGGAGTGCCTAATGCTTCTTTAAGAGTATTTGCAAGAGATAGTGTATTATCGTCTATTCTGATAACATAATACTCTCTTTCGGTTACTCCATCAGGAAGATTGGATCCATAATAGAGAATCCTGTCTCCAGTTATTAATCCATGACTATTTGCAGTAATTCTATTACTAGTTGTGTTTATTCCAGTCTGATCTATGTTAAATGGATTTGATATGATATAATTATTGATAAGTTGAATCTTAGTGTATGTTGTAGATCCAATACCAGTAGCAAGTCCAGGTTTAACGATTAAATCGATCTTATCAGTATCAGACAACTCATGTTCACTTTCAGTCTGAATTGTAGATGTTATCTTTTGGACAGATCCAGTAACTTGATTGATTTCTTGCTTTTCAAACAAATAATCATACTCAGTAGTACCAGTATTAACAAACCAAAGATCTTTAGAAGATTTAGTGGTCTTTATACCAATAGTATCATTAGTTTTGGGTGTTACATAAAGACTTTGACCGTCTGCTAGGTTAAAAGTACCAGCATAATTAAAATCAGTCGTAGCACATCCAATTGTCTTACTAGTTCCTGGTGGGAAATAGAATTTAATCTCATCATTAGTTTTTAAACCATGATTAGGCCAATATATTGTTTGAACTAATAAAGATCTATCAGTAGTAACACCAAGATACTGATATGAATTTGTTACTGACAATCCAGGAGTTGTACCGACACCAACTGCTTCAGTTGCGTCAAAATAGTACTTTATATTTGGTTTAGATGTAAATTTATCCGTTATAAGAGGAATCTCTATTTGATCTGCATAATAAGAGATACCTAATCCAATAATACCAGAAGTAGTAACTCCAAGAGATCTACGAACCCTTAATGCACTATCATTTCGGTAAATATTAAGAATACTAGCAGTTTCTGTTCCGATTCCAACAGTTGTTCCAATTCCAACTAAACTTGGTGTATATGATGAGAATCCAACAGTAGAACCAACAGAAACAGTTGGTGGAATGTACTGAACTCTAATATCAGTTACTAATCCAACAAATCCATCTTCTAACAATGTAGTTGAATAATTTACTGAGGCAATTTTATGAGATGCAGTTAATTTATTAACACTAGTAGATAATCCAGCAACTTGAATGAAATCTTTAGAATTTAAGTCATGGGATGGTGCTATATGAGCAATAACCCTATCATTTCTCCATTCAAAAGTTGTTCCAGTGTAATTAAGGAATGTTGTTTCAATTTTAGTAACTTCTTTACCAGTTAAAGTATCAACATATGCTAATGCACCAGATCCACCAGTATCTTCATTAGTAAAGTCAATTTTTGCACCTATAGTGTAACCTGTTCCTGGAGAAGAAATTCTAATATTGTCAATTGATCCAATATCAATTTTATATGGTGTTGCAACATTAGGTATCTGCTTATAAGGTTGATATACGAAATCATAAGCAACCCCATCTCCAAACATCTTATATGGAAGGGTATTTCGTACTAATTGTGAATTTTCAAAATCAAATGCTTGCTGTTTGATTTTTTCACCAGATACAGTGTTAACTCTTAATGGAGTACCTCTATAAGTATCACCAATGTAATAAGGAAACTCTGGATTTAATATATTATCTACTGAAGCATGATAAACATAAGCACCTTCTGGAAATTCGGGTGTTTTTGCAAATCTACCATTATGTTCATCTAAACTACCTTCTGTATTATAATAATAATCTTCAATAAAGAATCCTGCTTCATAATCTGATATAGATGGTCTATTATAAACTCTATTTGAATCAAGTTCATATGATGTAGTCATCCTTGTCGCTGACGACTGAATATCATCAATATCAGTAAATCCATAAGGTCCATAAATTGGATTTCCATCATATGCCCATCCAATAATGGGAGAATGACCTGAACCATCATCATTAAACGCATTTCTTACAGTTGCTCCATATGCAACAGATTCAATTGCTAATCCATCTTCAACTGGTGCTAGGTAATCACCATTTAATGTTCCAGTAGTCTTATACTTGTTAGCAACTAGTCTTCTTACCTTTGTAGAGAAAGTTGCGGAATCACCAGGTGCTTTAACAGTAACTGATGTTGTAGTAGAAGCATAACCAGCACCTTGAGCAAGAACTCTAACAGAGGAAATTTCTCTTGCGTTCATTACAGCACGAAGTTTAGCACCAGTAGCAGTACCTACACCAGTAACTGTTAAATCTGGAGGTCCATCATAATCTTGACCACGAGCTTGAACAAATGCATCAATAATTCTACCATTAACAATAGTTAATCCAATTTGTCCAAAATTACCAACATTAATATCAACTGAAGGTGCTTTTTCAAAATTAATAATATTTGATCCATAATCTCTACCTTTATCGTAGAGAATAGTATCTACAACTTGACCACGAACAATAGGATTAGCTTCAATTGTCTGTGGGGTATCTGCATCAGTAATAACATTAACATCAACTGTTACAGAAGGATAATAGAAGTCTTGATATCCTGTACCATGATTAGCAAAACGAACATATTCTTTATTGAGATAATTTGCTGTATTTGGAGTCCTAGTAGTAGCAATTCCTGAATAACATAATCTAAATCTATCTTCATCCAGTTTTAATACTTGATATTGTGCAGTAGAACTAAGACCACTAACAACAGATCCACCAGTAGTTGATATACCATAATGAACTACTTCACCATTACTAAATCCATGATTTTCAAATTCAACAAAATCTCTAAGAGTACTAATACCTGCAGGTGCTACAGATAGTCTTCTATTTGTATATCCAGATCCACCCTCTAGAATTGTCATTCTAGAAATGCGTCGTTTTGTATAATAGTCTCTAAACTGATGAATACCAGTATTTAAATCAGCTGCAGTTGTACCAAATCCAACAGTATTGGCAACACCAGCAACAGCATCAGATTTTGTTCTATAAAGTTTAAATATCGTTGCACTAGTCACACCAACATAATATGATTGACCTTCAACCAAACATGTATCAATACCAGCAGATGCTGCAGTATGTAATCCAATAACAGGATTATTATTTGAAGTATAAAGTACTCTATCCCCAGTATTATAATAATGGGGTTTATCCATGATAAATCGACCACCCTTACCATCTAGAGGATCAATATTACCACCATCATAGAATGATTTTGCGTTAAATGTAAATTGTCTATATGCTAATTCTGTTACTGCCTGTGCTTTTGCGCCTAAACCATTTCCACCATGTATATCAACGGAAATAATCTTTTTAACCTCATAATCAATAGGATCAATTAAAACATCAGTAACTGTACCTGCAATAGATACTCGACCATAAGCAGTATTAATTCCTGTACTATTTTCAATTGTTATTTGAGGAGGATATAGTACATCATAATCTCTACCAGAATTAACAATATCTAATGATTGAAGAGGTCCATAATAAATGAATTTGTCAGATTTATAGTTGGTAATTTCAACACCATTAATCAACATTCCAGTATTACCATCCAAAGTTCTTTCAGATGTTGTTTGTTGTTGGTATCCCTTATCTAAAAACTGTTTTAAAATAAATCTCTTAAGTGTTCTACCTGGGAAAATAGATTTTCTTGCCTGTTCTATTCTAACAAAATCATGAACTCCAGTAGCAACATTTGGAGGACTAAATTCTACTGAAATACCAGAAGGAATAAAAGATCTAGAAGGATATAATTTAATTTTGTTTTTCTGAGATAAAACCTCTACAAAATAAGAATTCTTATCTAAATTTCCTATAGGTACTGTATTTCCACCTGGAACATAAGCAACTTCTTCACCAGTTCTAAATGGTACATCCTGTGGGAATGAAATAATAGTATATTTGTCTGTTAATGTATTATACCCCTGCCAAGCACCGCCAGATACAGTTGGGTTTGTTAAAACAGAATGAACTTTATCACTAATGATTGGATATGAAGGAATAGAGTTAGAAGCAACATATCCTTCCTTTATATTGTTCTCTGTATTCTTGGCATCAAGAATATATGTATTAGTAACATCGGATAATATCTGATTCTGACCACCGATAATAGGTACTATACTACTAGTTGCTTTTTCCTGAATTCTTCTTATATCATAAGATAATCCAGGAATAATTGAGAAAGTTCCACCAATACTAATTGAATTATTAGTGTTATTAACATAAGTAACAGGTAATGAAGCAGCAGCTACTGTTTCTGTGTTTCTAACCAATAATTCTACAGTATCACCAACCTTTAAACTGGACTTATCAATATCACCTGTTAAAGTAACAGTAGAACCACTTAAATCTTCGATTAAATATCTTGCACTAGTATTATAAATCCAAGAATTAAAGAATGTTTGTTCCCAAGTAGAATTTACAGCAGGATTGGATATATTTCTTCCAAGGTTCTTAATTGCAACTCTAGAAGTTTCAGATAATCCATACAAATCTTGAAGAGAATCAAATTCCCTCAAAACACCAGTTATTCTCATATTAACTTGCTTTGAGGTATCATTATCCTCATATCCATACACTACAGTTGGTGTATAGATGCTAGTAGCAGAAAGAATATCCTTAGTGGTTGTTGTAACTCCAATAAACTGGTTTACAGTCTTTTCAGTATAGTCTAATTTTTGATATGATGTCTCTGTAGTTAAACCAACATCAATAGTACCTGTTTGACCAAATCCTATAGTAGAATCAACTGTAACAACAGTTGCACCAAGTCCAACTTTACCAATTACTTGAGTTTTACCTGGAACAACAAATGTACCTTGAATTAAGTCTCTATCATCATATCCAATAAAGACAGATAGACGATAATAGTCGTCTCTAATCTGTACAACCTCTGAAATAGGTCCACTAGCAGCATTTACTAATGTATTATTAGGAACATCGTCCTGATAAAGAGTTTGACCAATCAGTTTAATCGGATCTCCAGAAATTAACTGAACAGCAAAAGACTCTCTTCTTAAATAGTTGGCATAAGAGGGTTTTATGAGGTATTTTTCAAGATCATTGATTTTTGGTTCTAAACCAAATAATGCTTTAAATAAAATCTTGAAAGATTCGTCAGTACCCTTAGATTCATATAAACTTCTTGCTTCTTTTATAAAATTATTAACATCTAAGTCAGGACTAAGAGGAACTCCTTCTAAACCAGGTGTATACTGTACTTTTAACTTTTCATAAAATTCTTTAAGGAATAAAGAACTCAAATTTTGAATATTTGCACCTGATGAATGAGAATCTGCTATTGATTCTGTAAATGTTAGATTTTTTGGATCATTTATCGCATGATATGTTGTAATTCCACTAAAACCTCTTACACAACCAGTAAAACTTGTTTCTGTTTTATCAGTATATGTAATAATCTCATTATCAATTTTTAAAAGACCCCATTTTTGAGGAAATCCTTTAGTATTACCACTAACAGTAATAATATCATCAGTAGTAGTAATACTAGAAGCAGTTGTTACTACACCAGAGATAACATCTTTGGTTAAATTATCAACCCTAATATATTTGTCAATGTTTTCGCCAATATCTACTACTCCACCCTGATATTCCTGAGAAATATAATATTGCTCTAAAAAATTCTCAAAAAGAGGATTTTCATTAATAGCAAATTCGGGAGCCTGATCAGAGACAACTTGATAAGTCTTAACTCTGTTAGATAAGGGGCTATAGGTTTCTATCATTCTTGTTTACTGTCTAGTAATTGTACCATTAGAGTAACTAGATGTGACCTTATACCCAATTCCAGAGATTTGTTGTCCAGAAGATATAGTGTCTCTCACAATATTTATCGTAGTATTTGACATGTCTAATTGAAGATACAAATCCTTCAATCCAATAATATCATTGGATTCTGGAAACGCTTGTATTTCAATAATACCCGAAGCAAGTGAGGATGATGTAATATTAATAGTATTAATCATTATTTCACCTTTTTCATAATCTACTGTTCCTGCAGAAGGAATAACAACAGGTGCATCTTCACCTGACAATTCAGTTATTTGAATAACAGCAAGATCACCTGTTTTTAAGTCTGCATGTGGTAAATCTGTAAAGTATAATGTATTACCATTATTAGAAATAGTAAATCCAGTAGATTTAATATTTTTACCTTTAGGATTTACATGAAATGAATTACCAAAGCATAATTCATACTGCGAAGATGCATTAAATATAGGTTTCAAATCTCTTCTCATCTTCAATTTAGTAATATTGGAAACAAATGCGCTATTGGATTCATCAATAATTTTCTGAACCTCAGAAAACTTAAATCTACCACCAAATGCATTTAAATTAGTAGATTTTCCATAATTTGTTAACGCATCACTCAATTGAGACTTCAATCCATTCGTATCACTAAAAATATTTGCATTATAATATGCATTAACATCCATTTCAACATAAAGAACCTTCAAATCAACGATTCTTTGATTAATCCCTGCAATAGAGTAACTTTTTAACCTATCTAAAATTTGTGTTTTACTAAAGTCAGACAAATAAGTGGAATTTCGAGGTTTAATGCTTAAAATAACTGTTCCATATTCAGGAGGATCTAGTTCTTCACCTCCAATGACGGAAACTGACTCTGCATCAGGGAATATACTCTGTACAATACCTTCGTAATCCCTTCCTGTAACCGCCCTGTACTGCGATGAATAGACTCTAGGTGCAATATACTTAATTGACTCTATATCTTCGATATCACCGCCTCCTTTAGCGGTCTGTACTGTTGTAATAGTTATGGTTTGTGATGCAGGAAGAGGATTTCCAGCATCATCTACAGAATCACCACTAAATGAGAAGAATTTTCCATCATTTCCTGCTTTTCCATCGGTAATAATGTAACTTACTTCAATAATATCACCATTATCGAGTTTTTTACCGAATAGTCCATCACCAAACATCAATTCATACTTCTCATCCTTAATTTCTTGAATAAGATAGATGTTTGACTTCTCATTAATACCTGTAATATTATCAATTCTCGAATATTCAAGACCAGAAGTGGATCCAGACTTCCTTACAAACACTCTAATCGAATCAGCATCAATAAATGAGTTATCTAATACAAATCTTTGGTCTAAACTACCACTAACTACGAAATTTTTCTTTAAAAGTGTACCTTGATATACTGTTATGTCTCTAAATTGCGCTGTTCTTGGTGGATTTACTAAAACATTGCTTCCAGCATCAATTGGACTAGTAACAGTTATATTATCTGGGATAGAAAATGTAAAAGAAGTGTTATTTTGTGCTCCTACACAGATTAATCCTTTGCGTAATCTAACGCTATTGCTATTTCCGTTGAATTTAAAATCAAAATTTATAATTGCTTGAGCAGATTTACGAGATCTTGGTACATATCCTATATTTCTTGCTAAAGATACGACATTTTCTCTTAGAGTTGCTGAATCCAAGAAGGATTCGTTGACAACCATGTTACTATTAAATGCTGTAATATAAGTATTGTACGCTAAAATGTCAATTAAGATAGAAATATTCGATCCTTCAAAGTCAAAATCAGTAAAATTACTGTTTGCTCTAAGATAAGAACGAATTTGTGCCTTAATTTGGTCAAAATCAAGGTTAGTAAACTTGGTTACGGGCATTTTTCTATCTAGTTGCCTCTAAGAGGAATGAAAATGATTGAGTAGAGTAGTCTTGACCTACAATTTCATATGATACAATAACTTCAAAAGCATTTCTATCTGGAAATGGGAACGCTTCAACGATAACATCAGCAATTCTGGGTTCCCAACTAGCTAGTTGGTCTTGAATTTGTCTTGCAATTACACTTCCAGTGGCAACATCAACAAAACCAAATAGAGAATCTGTTATATCTGTTCCAAGTGTGCTATAAAACCTCTCGTTTATACCAGTTTGCACTAGATTTTTTACAGAACGAGTGATGGCCCTCTCATTTTTAAGTACATTCAAATCACCAGTTACGGGATTTGGTACAAAATCAAGAGAAATATCTTTATAACCTCTGGATTTAGTCGCCATTAACAAGTTGGCATTACATATCAGGGTTATTTATACTCTATTTTCTCAATTCCAACGAGTGACTACTAATTCGATGCTATTATCATCCATTTCCCATTCTTCTGCTACCTGCCAACCATCTTCTTTTATCTGATTATGAATAGTCATCCTTGCATATTGTTGTGTGACTTTTTCAATAAACCTTTTTGGAGGAATAGGATGATCCCATGTTTGCAAATCTGCCACTAATTCATATACACCTGTTACTTCATTTAAACGAAATCCTATATCATTCCCTATAGCAACATCAACTTTTACCTTCTCATGATTGTGATCAATAGGGTTAATTAATAAATGATCCTCCTGCACATCGTACTGAAGGATCTCTAATGCTTCGAGCAAAGCGGGTTTTTTTGTTATCTTAGTCTTTATCGTACTAAAGTGTGACATTAGCAGCCTTCCGAGTCGTGTACATATTCTTCAATTGGTTCATTCTCATAATAAGCAGGACTAAATTCCCTAGTTAATACTGTTCCTAGTTCTGCTTCTACTTTATTAGTTATCTCTAAACATTGACTGCCAGTTACACCTGTTGTCTCTACCGATACTAAACCATCTTGTCTGATGGAATACTTAACCGTTTCCTGTTTTGACATAACTAAAAAAGCGAGTGTGTGTTATTTAGAACTGTTTAGGATGTGTAACTACATCACCATGTATTTCACCTATATCATCTATATGTGCATGATCAATCTTTTCAATATGTAAATGCTCTAGAGAATTAGCAATTCTTTCAAGAGCATTTGCAATACGATTAAACTCTTCACTCATGATGGGATTTTCTCCTATGATAAATTTGGATACACATTACAAGTAATATAAGGATAAAAACAATGATATCATCAATCACGGTTTACCAGTTCTTACCTGTGTCTCTAGTATAGCCTCTTTTATAACAGTTTTCAACTGCCTTAACTTCTTCTTACCGAGACCTGCTCTTGTATCGATCTTTACCTTTACCCAATATACTCCTGCTAATACTAACAGAAAGGGAATAGCATCTGCCCAAGAGATCTCATTCCATGCTTCTACTACATTCATCTTCCTTGTCCTCTATAAGGCTTACGAGCCGAGTTTCGGGCGGTAGCGGAAAATTTGGTATTCTTACCTTGCCCTTGTCTAGTCTTCTTCGGGGTTGTTTGAATTGTTGTCCCCGTTGGACTGGTGTACAGTTTTGCCATTAGTTACAATATGCGAAATAATATCAGGTGATGGATAACCACATTCATAATAACATTGAGATAACTCAATCATCTTATCCATAAAATCCTCTTCAGAGAGACCTGTATAGATCTCTCCTTCTTGGATTACTATAGTATAAGACTCAGATGACTCGTTGCTTTTCATGACCTACACGGATACGAGGATCGCACCATATCTCAAAACCAGCATCGAGAGCATCTAGACAGAAGGAGACATCCTCTCCACACATGTCTTGTACTTCTCCACTTTCAAAGACTTGCATCTTAGGTGCGAACCAAGGATACTTCATCTTATCATGTTCCCATACACCATGTTTGATAAGAACCCAACCAAATCCTGTGTAATCGACAGTGAATGGTTTGTTACGCTTAGTCATGGTTTCACCAGTCTCATGATTCATGACTCCTCCATTATTACGGAAGTTGTCCTCATCGAGCCAGTGAGCAACAGAAGTAGTTTGACCATCTTCTGTCATATACCAACCTGCAGCAATGTTCTTCTCCATGAGAACAAGTTGCAAGAACTTCTCAGTATTAAAAACAATATCACTATCGATCCATAACTGATAGTCATACTTAAGTTTACCATCCCAAGGTACTTGATCTGGTCCTCTTAGTACATTTGCACCAAGGCACTTGCATCTAGCAAAGTTTACCATTGATGAGTAGTCTTGTGATATTTGTATACTTACTCCATGTTGAACTAAATCAAATGCGAGTTGTACAAAATTCTTTAAGAACACATATGAACAACCACGACCAGGCATACAGAAGACGACAGACTTGCCTCTTACTAGTTCCCATGCTCTATCGTAGTCCCATTCTTGTTCAGTTTTCTTAGGCGGGTTCTTTGCCTTAACAGTAAATCCTTTAGCCATAATGTTTTACTTGGACATCAGTATTATAACAGATTATATAGGTACAGTCAACCGTGAAATAATTGATTAAAAAATATATTACCACTCATTGATATTCTAGTTACATCTGTCTTAAATGGCATAACCATATGAAACAGATTAGCAGGAAACATATAACAATCACCAGTAGCAGGTACAAAGACTTTCTTATCGTCTCCCCATGTAAATGTAATCGAACCAGGAGGGGGCGCAGTACCCTTTATCTTGTCCAAATCTATACTATTAGTATATTCGGGTATATCGAGATATATGACGAATGAGAGGTCTCCTACATGGTTATGCAGTGCTGCCATATCATTCTTCTTATAGAAGTTTGCCCATATAGCATTTAATTCCCATGTACGCAACTCTGCATCAGTCATAGGAGGTAGACTATTATGTGCAGCATAACCCTCTAAGTATGCCTTTAAGTACTTATTCCAAACTCTCTTAAAGTATTCTCCATCTTCCTCAGTAAAATACCACTCATTACCAAAGTTAAATGGTAGAATTGGCTCCGCAGTCTTCTTACCATGACACGCATGAGCTCGTTTAAGTAATTCTTTAGTCTCTTCATCACGAAGATGAGTTTTCCACAGGTATGGTCCCCATGTAAACGATTGTCTCTCAATAAGAGGCATCTGACATATCCTCAGACTCAACTTTTAGTATTGTAAGTTCTTTATGTTTATTAACTCTCTCTTTAATCTTTGTTAGCAACTGATCTTCGTCAAGGTTTATTAAATCACCTACGGGAGTATTGTTATCATCATAAACATGAAAGGTTGTGTTAATCATCTGATTCTTCAATGTAAAGACCATCTGCTTCTATAGACATATTTAATTCACTACCTTCAAACCAATCAAAGTGATTTATAAACGACTCTGGAATTATTAAAGTATATTCATCTGTAATGGGATCGACCCTTAGAGACACTTTCGTGTTATTAAATTTTTTCACATTATTGTGGACTGACCGTATGATTTTATATATCAGAAATTTTTTTTCTAAACTGATATCACGAAGTCGAATTGGGTCGTTTATAGCTTATGAATAAGGAACCCTATTAAACACCGCATCGCAACACACCACGATAACACATAAGACGCAAAACACTGCCTCTCATTGATACTTAGTGCCACACACAGTTCTTATTACATAAGACTGCCAATTACATAATGCTCAGTGTTACTCAGAGTGTCATGATTACCTCTTAGTTGTTTATACACTGTATTATAACATGATGCTCACAGACTGTCAACAACTGTCAGGGTCTTATGTTATACAAATTGACATAAGACTTGATGGACTGAGTGTTACAAACTGTGTATCCTCTGATTGACATTGAGTCTTCCTTATGTTACGCTCGCTTAGTCAACATCATAATGACACGATTAGACCCCTTAGAGTATCATTTAGTGACCACACAGTTAATGATACATAACACGCAACATAGTTTATTTAAGTATTTAAAAGAAATGCGTAGTTTTCCACAGTTTGTATCATTTATGTGGAAAACACTTGTTGTTACTTAGTGGTGTAATCCTTGAAACTCATTGTATATCAAGGGGTCTGTACATTTGCGCCTTATATGTACTTACTGGGGAAATTACACTGTCTTCAGTGTTAACAACCTCTGTGCAATTCTCCCAGTCTTTAGTATAAATGAGTTGACATACTTTTGTTGTTGGATGTAAACTATTAGGACAATGTGAGGGTTTCTCACTAACACAAAAGGTGATGTAATCCTCTGAAACAAATTGTACATCACCTATCATATTATCATACTTAATTGTTAATCCAATTTGGAAGTCTGCTTTCTGCATGATACTAACTGGTGTAGTGTTGATTGTAATAAATCCTCCACATGTGCAGGTAGTTTGTTATCACCTTTGTCACGCCATGTGTACTGATAGTTTAATAACAATGTATGCAAGAATGTCACTTGATTGTGTGATAATTCCACTGAGTATTGTGATGATTTAGATGTCATTTAGTGTACCTAATATCATTATGATTGTTAATATCTAGGGGGCGTGATTCGTTGTCAATTCTTGATACATTCAAACCACGATTAATCTCCTCTGGATATTGTTTAAAATACTCAACTATCTGCTGATAAGTATCAACATTGAAAGAAGAAGTAGAGGGCATTTGTTGTTAATTAGTGAGGTGAATTGTGTGTACTAGAGTAATAAGAAAGAAAGGGGAAAATGATCCCCTTATCTTAACACTCCTCTAGTGAAATTAGATCACACTCAATAACATTTAGATCTTCACCTATAATGTTAATTAGTGAGCGTAATTGCTTCTGTCCATTACTATAAATGTTGAAAGTAACGGTGTAATTGTTAACAAGAATTGCATCAAAGATTACATCCTCTTGTTGATATTTAGAGGCGAAATCCTCAAGCAATATGTTATCTAATAGAGCAAACTCTATTTCACACTTAGCGACATAACCTTCAAAGAAGTTTATATCTTTTGCCAATCTTTCAGGCGTTAGAGAAGATTTACGACCCATGATTTACTCACCTACGAGTTCATTTAATACTGCTAATACATCATTTCCAGTTTTACAATCTTCAAAGATTGACTCTAGATCAATGTTAACAAAGGGAACGGATTGTAGAGACATAATAATAAGAAATGGTACAAAAATACCCCTGTTATGTTTATAGTCCCACAGAGGTGATTGGGGGGACTAAATGTTAAGCAACCTGTAAGGATTGCTCATCTAAAAGTATCATTCCATCCCAGAACATTAGTGTTTCTTTGTTCTTACTTAAGTACCAAACAAAGTTCTTTTGAAATACTTTCACACCACACATTACCTCTTCTAAAATAGCATTTAGTCGAGATTTTGTGGTTACTGTTTCATATCCACATGAAGACAATTTGAGAGCATTTGTTGTATGATCTAGGGTAGCAATGTTGTGACCATGTAATAAGACTTGACTGCAATTTGTTGACTCGTTATAAAGAACAGTGGTGTTAGACCCTGCCCAGTTGCCCTTATTGCTAAGAGCGAAGTTCATTTGCTTTTCAAGTTTTCTCATAGGGTTCAAAATGCTTTGGTTTGCTTTACTCTTTAATTATACACGATTTAGGGGGCGTGTATACCCTTGATGGGACACTTTGTCCAGTGGCACACCTAAAATATCATTTAGCGTGTGCATGGTTTATAATACTATTGGCACATATCTTCAAAGCGTTGATATGCAATAGTGGCATTAGTTTCCTCACTATTTGTAGGAAACTCTTCGCATACTTCTTCAAATAGTGTTTCAAGTATGCTTTCATTGTGTATATTTGACATGATTAATTAACCTCCATTTGTATAAGAACCAAGGACACATTGTCCATATCTAACTTCTGCATAACCGTATTCTTCAGATAATTCTAAACATAAACCCCAACAATCTTCGAGGTTAATGAAAGAACTATTTTCAAAAGATGCAGAAGGACAGTGTACAGAATACCTCATTAATTACCCTCCCAGTTGTTGATAAATTGGTCTAGTAATTGGATGTCTAAATCATCATCATCAAAGTCAATCTTTGCTGCTGATTGTACACCCCATTCATTCAATTCTATGGTGAATTCTTCCCAATTAGAGCAGAAACATGCCATGTTTTGAAAGTTATCTACATCCTTAATTCTTTGGATTAAAGTATTAGTTTTGTTCATTAATTGCCCTCCACTAATGATGAAAATTGTACAATACCTTTTGTATTGTCAGTAACAACGAAATCAAAGTTATTAACTCTGTTAAGTATATCATCACCCATGTTAAATGCGGTGACAATTCTCTTAGTTAGTGTCTCACCATTAAATGTAAGAATTCTAAGGAATTTGTCTGTTATGTGTTGTCCACTCCATGTTTTTACAGGGTAGAAATCAACAACTACAGAACCAGATTGTGATTGAATTTGCATAATAAAGAATGTGTAATTTGTGCTGTTAAGTGTTAAACTCCTTGTGACATTAGGAGATCTTTTAGATAATCTTCTGCACAATCTTGTGCATCATAGATATCATAAAACTGACCTAATTGTACAGAGCAACCTGATAAACAACCGTCATAAGTGTAGTTCATTGATTGAACAACAAAACGATCATTACCGTAATGATAGATCGCAAGATGCGGATCTAAATTGTTATCTCGTGTATACTTATCAAACATATTTGAAGAGAATGTTTTAGTATAGTCAAAAGATAGATAGTCATCAGTCAAATCGATTGACTGGGAAAAGAGAGATTTTGAAGTAATTGTTTTGTTCATACCTCTATTATACACACAAAAACCCCCCAAATGGGGGTTTAGTGTGCCAGTTTGTCTACTGGTTTGCTATCTGGTCTAAACTATTAATTACTGGTGCTAATTCATCTAACTCATTATCACTTAGGTCTATACTCATTTGTTCTACACACCACAGCAATAAGTCTGCTTGATGCTTATCAACTGTAACAGATTGTGTTGTAGTTGTTGTCATTGAAGGGGAAGAGATTAGAGTGATAAAAGTGTTAACTATTTAGTGAGGAATTCAAAGATAAAGTAATCTAAACTAACATTGAGTTCTTTACACTTTTCCTCATAATGTGCTAGACTCTCCTTGTTAGTTTCCAGATCAAAATAGTCAGTCTGGATGATAAACTCTTCAGGTAATTGTTGGTTCATTGTTCCCAATGTAGAGCATTAAATTCAGCGATTGATAGATACTCAGGGTCATGCAATTTGCCCAACTGATCTACATCTTCATCACCATTTTCATCATAACAAATGAATACAAATTCCTCGAAGAAATGTTCAACAGATGGCACATTTTCTCTTTCAATACATCTTAAAATGTCACCAATTTGTTCATCATCCATGTTACATTCATCAATGCAAAATGCAATGTTTTTCTCTAATTGTGATGTGCTCATTGTTAATTACCCTCCAATAAAATGTTAGTTTCCAATTCAAATACCTCTGGTGAGATATTCTTTTCTCTTGCAAGTGCTTCGAGAAAAATGTTAGTGACCTGATCTAATTCATCACCAGTAAGTAAATCATAGAGATCAATCTTTGTTTCAGTCATTGTTAAGAACTCCATGTGAATTGTGGTTGCTCAAGTATAATATCTCTGACTCTTTCACGATCTAAACTATCACCTCCACCCCAACTATATGTTACATTGAACCATCTTCCGTTATTACTTTCTGCCTCTTGTATCCTTTTACGATATACTTTAAAAGCATCTAATATGTCATCCTTAGTTAAACCTTTTATAGGGTAGATTGTATCATCATGTTCACCATAAAATGACCAGATGTATTCAACGAAAGAGTTTAAATTAGTAATGCTCATAGATTAATAGTTGTGTAAAGTACGGAATGGTTTGTAACACTTAGCATAATCAGATTGTGTCTGATAAGTGTTAATTAGTGAGGACAATCCTTGAGTTTGATTTCTATCCTCTTTGATTTGTTGTGCAAAATAGGATTGCAATTCGTTAGTGTTCATTGATTAGCAAGGATGAGAAGTTTACCGAGTAAGAGTGAATTAAAGCGACAAGTATCGTCATCTTTATATTCTTTTTTGATCTCATTAAAGACCAATTCTATTAACTTTTCGTATTCTTCAACTTGTAAATCATTGTGATCATTTAAGATCTCAGCACCCCACGCAAATTGCGTTTCTTGAGTTGGTGTTTCAACTGGCAAAATCAGTTCCTCAATTAGTACATTATCAATATACTCGTTATCGGGTGCATATTCAACCGATCTTGTGCCACTTTGTTCACTGTCTTTAAACCAAAATCCGTCTGCTGTCATCTCCCAACCCTGTTCTATACACTCTTGATAGGTCATTTCTTTACATTTATTATCCATAGATTACCTCACCATAAATTGCATTTTGTATGATCCAATCTGCCATGTCACTATCACAAACTGTTTGATCGTTATCTACAATATAACCAAACACTTGATGTCTATAACTAATATGCAATTTCACATCTTTCTTACACTCTGCTATACTAATTACGGACGCTTCAATATCATCTCTAGTCAA
>Ga0315331_10000071_pt1 | contig 52692 bp, 49 predicted proteins | sample M160m34915metaG_FD_203456 | JGI IMG/M metagenome (GOLD analysis project Ga0315331, IMG submission 203456) | Ammonia-oxidizing marine archaeal communities from Monterey Bay, California, United States - M1 60m 34915 | ecosystem: Environmental > Aquatic > Marine > Intertidal zone | place: USA...
AGCTCACCGAACAACACACCGCGCCTGACGAAGACCCCAGCGACGTCCTCCAGCTCACCGAACAACACACCGCGCCTGACGAAGACCCCGACGACGTCCTCCAGCTCACCGAACAACACGCCATGCCGGAGGCTCCTGCGCACGACGAACGGCAGAGCGAGTGGGATCGCGCGATGCAGTGGGCTCGAAGCGCGTGGCCAGGGCTTCGCGAGGGACGCGCGCTCGGCACCGCCACGACCGAACCTGCCGCGGCATCGACGAGCATCGAGTGTTCGGACCATCGGGAGGCCATCGACGGCGTACTCGGTGAGTTGCGGGAAGCCAACCCAGCAGAGTTCCCCCCCGTGATCGTGAAGGACCTCGAACATGGACTCCCGCTCGTGGGGGCGGGCCGTGAGCAGCTCTGGGCCGTTCTCTCCCCCCTGCTCACCGGCGCCATCACGCCCCAGCCCGGGGCACCGGGCCCCGTCCGGATCGTCTCGCGCCTCGCCCCTGGCGAGCCCACGGTGAGGCCTCAACTCGAGGTGTTCGTCAGTCACCCTCTGGCTGCAAACCAACCCGACACCGCGAGGGCGGCCCTCGAGGAACAACGGCGCGAATGCCGGGTGCTCGCCAATGCAGCCGGCGGGGACCTCGAGTGGGGCGCAGTAACGAACGGCGCGATCACGCTCCGGCTCAACCTCCCCGTCGCTACCTGAGCGCAACCAATCCGGCGGAGAGGTGTCCAACCCCTGACACCCACATTTTTTGCGGTGTTTCGAGGAGTTAGCAAGAAACAGGTCTCGGGGGCAGACGGGATTCCGACACTCGTGAGGAAACGCCCTGCGCAAAGCGCGCGCGGCGATCCGAAAAATCGGCGGCGTTTCGGGCCCTTACCGGAAAACACCCGAGCCAGCGAAGGGGTGGCACGCCCCTTGCTAATTGGAGGAGTCATGCAGCAGAACACTCGCCAATCGAATGAAATGACCGCGTCACACGTGCGCCAGGAAACCCGCGAATCGCGCGCCTGGACCGCAGAGGTCACGCCGCTCCCGAGCGCGGGCGGCGGCGTGTCGACCTCGCACCGCGGAGTCGCGCTGGATGAGTCGCCCTCGGGCCTATGCGTCCAACTGCACGAGCCCGTCTCGGTTGGGGGCTTGCTCGCCGTCACACTGCGCGACGCCGAGGGTCGGGTGACCCGTGAGACGGTGGCGCGCGTGACCTGGTGCCGGCCGCGTGAAGGCGGTCGCTATAACGCTGGGCTCGCCGTGACAGGGGACGCCGGCGAGCTGCTCTGCATCGAACACACTCGGCGACGAACACCGATCGAGCTGAATTCGGACTGATGACTGGGATGGGCACGGAGTCGGCGGCGCTTTCTCGGGTTTGTGCCGTCGACTCCATCTCCCGGGGAGCCGGCGCTCGCCACCCGGCGGGCACCCGCCCCATCGGAGAGGCGCCACCGCGATCACCCCAGCCCGATCGCGAAGAGCTAGCATGAGCTCATGTTCGGAATCGGGCCGCAAGAGCTCATCGTCATCCTCGTGATTGGCCTCCTGGTGTTGGGGCCGAAACGACTGCCAGAGATCGCCCGCTCGCTCGGGCGAGGGCTGACGGAGTTTCGCCGCGCGTCGACGGACTTGAGGCAGAGCCTCGCACTCGACGATGAACCCGAGCGACACGCACCTCCGCCACAGGCCCCCGCGCAGACCGCTCTCGCTGGGCAGGAAGACCCCGCTGAGGGCAACCAGATCGCGCCGCCACGACCGGACGCAGAGGAAGCCCCCGCAGCGTCGAGCGATGGCGAAGGAACCCAAAAGGTCTAGTGGACGACGCCGCTCTCCCGATCACCGATCACCTCGCAGAGCTGCGTAAGCGACTCGGCTGGATCGTCGCATCGCTGGTAGGCGGCACGCTGCTCTCCTTCAACCAAGCGGAGACGATCTTTGGGTTCCTCGTCAAACCGGTCCTCGCAGCCCTGCCTGAGGGCACCAAGCTCATCGCGATCAAACCGACGGAGATCTTCTTCACCTACCTGAAGTGCGCGCTGCTCGCAGGGTTCGTCCTGTCCTTGCCCGTCTTCTTCTTCCAGGTGTGGCGTTTCGTCGCGCCCGGCCTGTACCCGAACGAGCGCCACGCGGCGATCCCGTTCGTCGCCTGCTCGACCCTCTTGTTCGGCGGCGGCGCGATCTTCGGCTACCTCCTCGTGTTCCCGGTCATCTTCGGGTTCTTCACCAGCTTCGACTCGAGCTTCGCCGAGTCGGCCTGGACGATGCAGGAAGTCTTCTCCCTCACGACGCGGCTATTCTTGGCCTTCGGCGTGGCCTTCGAGCTCCCGATCGCGGTCTTCTTCCTCGCGGTCAGTGGCATTGTGAGCGCACGTCAGCTGCTCGCCGGAACGCCCTACGCAGTGCTCGCGATGTTCGTGGTCGGAGCCATGCTCACCCCGCCCGACTTCGTCAGCCAGATCATGCTCGCGCTGCCGATGATCGTCTTGTATTTGCTCGGGGTCGGCGTCGCCTGGCTCTTCGGGCCCGACCGCGGACGGGCGGACGCGAGCGCGGACGACGACCAACCCCCGACGGAATGAGGCGTTAGCGGAGGAGCGCGAGCGTGTTCGCCTTGCGCCGCTCCAGCACCTCTTCCTCCGGGATGAGCTCCGGCTGCTCATCCGGCTGGATCTTGAAGATCACGTCGCCTTTCTTGACGACGGCGCCATCGCGGCCGTCCATGGTGCTCTCGACGACGACGCCCGAGAACGACGCGACCACCTTGTTGAACATCTTCATCACTTCGATCACGAACAGCGGCTGCCCCACCTCAAAGTGGTCCCCCACCGAGACGAGCGGCGGCAAGTCCGGCGCCTCACGCGCGTAGAAACTGCCGCCCATCGGCGTGACGATCTCATCGCTAGCAGCCTGCGGGGGCGGCGAGAGCGCTCGCGTGCAGCTCTCGATCGTGTCTGCATCCTTGAACTTCTCGGGGAAAACCGGGCGAAGCGCGGCGTCCACCGTAATGCCCAGAAACTCACTCGCCCAACCCATCCGCGGTAGGACGAGGAGGATCTCGAGGCCCGCTTGGAACCCGCGATGCGATGCGCAGCACCGGTCCCACAGCGCGGCGTCGCCGCCGGAGAGCCGCTCGTCTTCCTTCTCACCAAAGACCTTCTCGAGGTCTGCGAACGACGACGCGCCCGTGCGTGCCTCTACCTCTGCATAGAAAGCCAAGGCGTTCGACAGGATCTCCTGGTCGTGCGACCAGATCTGCTCGCTAGGCGGACGATCGCCACGCGACTCGAGCGAGACGAAGTGGTACAGCGCGTCCAAGACGACCACCGGGTTCGCTACGAACGTAACCTCGTCACCGGCGCGCTCCCAGAATTCGCCATCGTAACGACCCAGGAAGCCACCGAAGACATGCGAGTCGCTGAGGAGCCGCTCGATCGGCCGCTGCAGCAGCGTCTCCTTCGCAAGGAGCGCCTCCTTCTCCGGGTCGCTCTGGACGGCGCCGAGCAAGGCGCGCAAGGCCAACCCGACGTCGAACTCATCCACGAGCCTCTGCAACGCACCGACGGCCGCCAAATACGAAGTCATGAAGTGTGTCGTGGGCTCGGCCATGACCCCACGGCCCAGGAACCACTGGATCAACCCATAGTGGACCGACAAGTTCGTCTGGAGGTCATCCCCTCGCAGCTCGGTGCACCGAAGCAACTCGGCCATTCGCTCGTAGTTCTCGCGACGCGTGTCGCCATCGGCGAGCAGCAGAGCCACGTTCGAATCGTAGGCGCCAGCGAGGTTGTACCAGATGAACGCGCCGGTATCGGGGTTCCGCTTCCCAATCCCCTGATCGAAGCGGATCTCACCGTCTCCAGGGGCAGACCAGGAGCGGATGACACCTCCCGCGTGAGGCTGGAGCGCCGCGTTCGTCGCGTTGATCCGAATCTCGAGACCCGACACCGCGCGCTGGACACGCTCCGGCCGCGGAAGTCGCGGCCCGTGCTTCGCGAGCAGCGCCATCGCCTCGATCAGCTCATCGACGTAGAAGCTTTCCTGGTCATCGTCGGGGTTGACGAAGCGCAGCCGATAGGCGAGCTCGGTCACGCCGTGCTCGACCTGGATCCGCGTGTTCATCTCCATGAAGAAGTGGTTGAAACCCTCGACGATGCATTCGAAGGTCGAGACGGAGTCTAGACCCGTGGCTTCTCCGAAGCGCTCGCCCTCACTCTCCATCTGCACGAGCGTCTTCTTGTCACCCTCCAGAACCTCCGCCGCTTCACCTTCAGCCAGCGCGATCTCGGTATCCAGCAGCTCCTGCGTCAGAGAGACCTCGATCAGCTTCTGCTCATGCATCTGTACCGAGCAGTCACGCCCGCCGAGCGAGAGGCTCCACTGGCCGTTGCCGATCAGCTGGATCTCGTTGTGGCGCGTACTCTCGAGGTTCAGTTCGATCAGGAAGTTCCGGTTGCTGCCCGGCTCCACGACCTTGGACTCGGCGAGGATCTCCATGACCGCCGGCGCGACCGCGTCGAGGTCACCCACGACCCGCTGCCCCTTCCCGCCACCGCCGCCGATGTGCTTGAAGCGGATCCGGCTGCCCTCGTAGTCCTGCCAGATCTCCTGGCAGACCCCTTCGGTCTCGCGCTGGAGCTCCTCGATCGTGACCAGCTCGAGAGACGCGGCATAGCCCGCTTGTAGCAAGGCTTCGGCGTTCTCCTCCAGCGTTCGCTCGTCCTGCCACGCGAACCCGTCGAGGCCACGTTCGCTCGCCAGGCCTTCGAGCCCCGCTCGATCGGCGATCTTCCGCGCGAGCGCGCGTGAGGAGATGTCATCGACGCCCGGGATGACCGCGTTACCCAGCCCCCGGGCGAGCTTCTTCGCCTCGTCCTTGGCACCCGCCTGCCGGATGACCGGCGAGGAGGGGCCCATGAAGCCGACGCCCGCAGCTTCGAGCGCCTCGACGAACTCGGCGTCCTCCGCCATGAAGCCGTATCCAGCGAACACGTGGCTATACCCGTGGTCGAGGGCGATCGCCACGATCTCACCGATGCGCGCGAGCTTCTCCTCCTGCCCCACGCCCATGTAGTCCTGGACGCGGTGCACGTTGTCGGGGAAGCGAAAGCCTCTGAGCTCGGGCGCGAGGCACCGCGGGTACACCACGGAGTCCTTCTCGGACAGGAGCATCCCGTACTCACGGATTCCCATCGCGTCGAAGATCTCGAACGCTTCCTTTCGCACCGGGCCACGGCAAACGACGAGCACTTTGAGGTCATCGAGTGCAAAGGAACGGACCCAGTCGCTCGCAGATTCGTGGAAACGACCGGACTGGAGCTGTGCATCGCGCATGCTATTCGAACTCCCGCTGCGGACCACTCATCGGCCCAGGCTCGTAGGTGCGCATCAGGAAGGCCAGGTCCTTCGCCAGCACTCGGCGGCTCGTACCCGGCATCACGATGCTCGACACCGAACCCAGGGAGAGGGCCTCCCTCGGATTCATTAACTCTGCTTCGTACTGATCGCGGATCTGCGCCAGCCCCGCGTCTCGCACCTGCGCAGCCTCTTCAGCCGATGCCCCGTCCCGGATCGCTGCGTCGTAGGCGGCGGAGAGGGCCCGCAGCTCCTTCTTGAAGACGAACTCCGTGCCACCGCCCGGTCCCATCACGGCGATCCGTGCATGCGGCATGGCGAGCACGCGATCCGCGCCCGTAAAGTGCGAATTGTAGGCCGCATAGGCGCCACCGAACGCGTTTCGAATGATCAACGTCATCGAGGGCACTCGAACATCGATGATGGCGTCGAGGAGCCGCCGGCCCTCAAGGATGATGCCCCGCGACTCTTGCTCGGTCCCCGGCAGGAAGCCCGTCGTGTCCTCGAGGAACAAGAGCGGGATGTTGTAGACGTTGCAGAACCGGATGAAGCGCGTGGCCTTGCGCGCGGCGTCGGTGTCGATCTGGCCCGAGGCGACGGCAGAGTTATTCGCCACGAAGCCGACGACCCAACCCCCGATGCGGCCAAACGCCGTGATCATGTTGCGAGCTCGCGCGGGCTGCAGCTCGAAGTACTCGCCGTGGTCGCACAGGTTCTGGATGAACAGCGTGATGTCGAGCGGCGCGTTCATCCCTGCTGGGGAATCGAACGTCTTGCGGAACAGGATGTCCTCTTCCACCGTGAAACGATCCACGGGGTCGCTCGTCTCGACATAGGGCGAAAGTGAGCGATTGTTATCGGGCAAGTACGAGAGCAACCGGATCGCCGTTCGCAGCGATGCCAACTCATCATTCGTGGTCAGGTCGCACACCCCGTTGAGCCCGTGAACACCCGGTCCGCCGAGTTCGTCCGCGGTCACATCCTCTCCGAGGGCGCTCTTGACCACCCCGGGTCCCGTGAGCCCGATGAAGGTGTCCTCGGCCTGGATCATGAAGGAACCCTGCCGTGGCAGGTAGGCGCCGCCGCCGGCGTTGTATCCAAACATCAGGCTGATGCTGGGGACCAGACCGGAGATCCGGCGCAGCGCGGTGAATGCCTCAGAGTAACCGTCGAGCCCCCCGACACCGGCGGGGACGAAGGCACCCGCGGAGTCGTTCATCCCGATCAGCGGGATGCCTCGCTCGGCCGCCATGTAGATCAAGCGGGCGAGCTTCGCGCCGTTCGTGGCGTCCATGGAGCCCGCGCGGAGCGTGAAGTCGTGACCGTAGACCGCGACGTCACGCCCCCCGATCTCGAGGATTCCCGTGACCAGGGAAGCCCCGTCGAGACCGGGTCCCCAGTTGTGCCAGAGCAAGTTGGGTTCGGTTTCGCTGAGCACGCGGATACGCTCGAAGACGGTCATCCGCTGTTTAGCGTGCTGAACACGAACGCGGCCGACTCCGCCGCCGGCCAGAGGCCGGGCCTGGAGATCACGCCCGAAGTCGAGAGCGACTTCGTAATTTACGCCGGACGGGTGAGCCGGCTTCGCCGCCCGGGAGGCCGGCGCCGGGGGCGCGAGCGGGTTTTCCAGGCTGTGCGAGGAAACGGTTGCCATAAGTCAGCCTCGTCGAGGACGGCGGCACCGAGATGGGCCGCGCCTGCAGCTAGAGCTTTGCCAGATCCAAGATGGTTGCTTCGAGTTGTTTCCCGTAGGCCTCGAGGTCGATCGTCCGACGGGCGACGCCGCTCTCCATCGCCGCCCGCGCGACAGCAGGTGCGACGTGGAGCAAAACACGCGGATCAAACGGCTTGGGGATGATGTAACGAGGGCCGAAGTCGAAGGTTTCGTTCGGATACGCGCGCTGAACGACGTCCGGGACCGCATCGCCTCGCTTCGCGAGGTCTGCGAGCGCGTAGACGGCCGCGAGTTTCATCGGCTCGTTGATCTCGGAAGCCATCACATCGAGCGCGCCCCGAAAGATGAACGGGAAGCCGAGGACGTTGTTCACCTGATTGTGATAGTCGGAGCGGCCCGTCGCGGTGACGGCGTCCGTCCGGACCGCGTCAACCTCATCCGGCAGGATTTCAGGGTCGGGGTTCGCCATCGCGAAGATGATCGGCTTATCGGCCATGCTCGCGACCATCTCGCGAGTCACCAGGCCTGCTTGCGACACGCCCACGAACACATCGGCGCCGACGAGCGCGTCGCCGAGGGTACGCGCCTCGGTCGGACGCGAGAACTCGGCCTTGTACTCGTTGATGCCGGCCCCACGACCGTCATAGATGACCCCACGGGAGTCACAGAGGAGCATGTTTTCCGGGCGGATCCCGACGTCGCGGTACAGCCGCGCGCAAGCGATCCCCGAGGCACCTGCCCCCGAGAACACGACCTTGGTGTCTTCCATCTTGCGGCCGGTGATCTCGAGCGCGTTGAGCAGCGCCGCTCCCGAGATGATCGCGGTGCCGTGCTGGTCGTCGTGGAAGACCGGGATGTCGAGGCTCTTCTTCAAGCGCTCTTCGATCACGAAGCACTCGGGGGCCCGGATGTCCTCGAGGTTGATCCCGCCAAACGTCGGCGCGATCATCTCGCAGAAGCGGATCACCTCCTCGACGTCCTCCGAATCCACCTCGATGTCGAACACGTCGATGTCAGCAAAGCGCTTGAAGAGGACGCCCTTGCCTTCCATCACCGGCTTGCTGGCGGCCGCGCCGATGTTGCCAAGGCCCAGAACCGCCGTCCCGTTGGAGATCACGGCGACGAGGTTGCCCTTCGCCGTATAGCGGTAGACGTCGTTGGGCTGTTTGTGAATCTCGCGACAGGGCTCCGCAACGCCAGGGGAATAGGCGAGCGACAGGTCCGATGCGGTGACCGTTGGCTTCGTAGGAACGGTCTTGACCTTGCCCGGCCTACCGCGGCGATGGTAGTCCAGCGCCTCTTCTTTCATATCCACAGCGTTTTCCTCGACGGTGGGCCGTAGCGACACGAGGCCCGTTGGGCCTCTGGCACCCCGAGACGGGGCCGTCCACAGCAGCGTTCAAAAGGCTCAGGAGTGTATCAGATCGCCGCGGCGACGGGACGCGGCGAAAGCGCTTTTATTTCAATGGGTTCCGGCAGGATCCCCCCGGAAGGGTCCCTCCGGCTACGCGCCCAGGAGCTCTCGCGCGATCACGATCCGCTGGATCTGATTCGTCCCCTCGTAGATCTGCATCAACTTCGCGTCGCGCATCAGCTTCTCAACGGGGTACTCGCGTGTATAGCCGTTTCCACCAAAGACCTGGACGGCGTCGGTGGTCGCGCGCATGGCCATGTCGGTCGAGAAGCACTTCGCGAACGCAGAGGCCTTCGAGGCATTCTGGCCCTCGTCGACCAGCCAACCGCTCTGGTAGGTCAGCAGCCGGGCTGCCTCGATGTCCTTCGCCATGTCGGCGAGCATGAACTGCACGGCCTGGAACTCGCCGATCGCCTGACCGAACGCCTTTCGTTCACGCGCGTAAGCCACGCTCTCATCGAGGGCGCGCTGCGCGATGCCAATCGCGATCGCGCCGATGCTGGGCCTCGAGCGGTCGAGGGTTCGCATCGCGATGGCAAACCCCTCGCCCTCCTGACCGAGGCGCTGGCTCGCGGGCACGCGGACCGAGTCGAAGTGGATCACGCACGTATCGCTCGCGCGCTGGCCCATTTTGTCCTCTTTCTTGCCGACCGAAACACCCGGTGTGTCCCGCGGGACGATGAACGCGCACATGCCCTTGTGACGAGACGACCGATCGAGCGTGCCGAAGACCGTGTACAGGTCGGCGTGGCCCCCGTTCGTGATCCAGGCCTTCGTCCCATTGAGGACGTAGTCGTCGCCATCGCGCTCGACGCTCAGCTGCACGCCCGCGACGTCGGACCCAGCGGCGGGCTCGGAGAGACAGAACGACACCAGCTTGAAGCCATCCTGCACGAAGCCGAACCACTCCCGCTGCTGCTCCGGACTGCCGCCGACGAGGATTGGAGACAATCCGAGGTCATTGCACATGATGGAGGTCGCCATCCCGGAGCAACCCCAGGCGAGCTCTTCCGTCATCACGCAGTGGTCGAGGATGGGCAGCCCGATACCACCGTGCCCTGCGGGGATACAAGTCGAAAGGAAGCCGAGCTCGTCGGCCTCCGCGAGAATGTCCCGCGGGAACTCGCCGGTCCTGTCGAACCCCGCGGCCTCTCCCGCGATCCGGTCTCTCGCGAAGCGACGGGCCGTGTCGCGCAGTACCAACTGTTCGTCGCTGAGCGTGAAGTCCATCGACCCACTGCCCCCTTGGGCCGAGGCCGCTAGGCGTTGCCGAGCTGCGCGCTCAGCTGCTCCACGCGCTCGGTCAACACAGGCAAGATCTCTCGGTGGAGGCGGTCCGGAGTCACGCGAGACGCAGGACCGGAGACCGACAGCGCGGCTACACATGCCCCGTCCGCTCCAAAGACCGGCACCGCCGCGCAGCAGAGACCTTCTTCACACTCCTCCAGATCGAGTGCAAACCCCCGCGACCGGACCGAATGGAGGTGCTCGATGAACTTGTCAGCGTCCGTAATCGTCGCGGGCGTCCGACTCGCGATCGGACCGCTCTGCAGTCGCGCAACGAACTCAGCCCGCTGCGCATCCGCGCTATGGCCGAGCAGCACCTTGCCGAGGGCCGTCGCGTGCGCCGGCAATCGCTTCCCAAGACGCGAAGAGGCGAGCACGAGCTGCTGCGGAAGCTCGCCATCGAGGTGAACGACCTCCAGGTCCTGCAGCACCCCGAGGTGCGCGGACTCCGTGAACTCCGCGCAGAGCTGCTCGAGGACGGGCCGCGCTCGGTCGAGCAGCCGGCTTCCCGCCGCGAAGGTACGCCCGAGCTCCAAACAGCGGGCCCCGAGCCGATATCGCTCCGTGGCGTCGCTCTGCTCGATGTATCCATTGAGCTCGAGAGTGGCGAGCAACCGGAACACGTTGTTCTTGTGTAGGTCGAGGCGCCGGGCGAGCTCACTCACTCCAAGCTCAGGCGTATCATGAAACGCCTCGAGAAGTCGGAGCGCGTTTTGAACGGTCTGGATGACGTAATCGCTCTTGGGCTTGTTCATCGTGGGGGGATGGCTCCAATGACTAAGTGTCGTGTTGCGGCGGTGAGAAACAGGGTTGAACCAGAATCCGAATGAAACGTGACTCCATGGTGCACGCGTCGGGGCGAAAAGCGCCGTGCCGGCCTCGAGCCGGAAGCGTTGATCAAACGATCTTTACGGTGACAACCAAGGGTACGGGAGGCAGGCATACGGGCACCGGTTCGGCTGGGACGAAGGCCGGTGCTTAATAACCTCCGTCAGGGGTCGTTCATCTTGGCAGCGAATCGGGAGGTGTCAAGAAAAGGAAAACGTTTTTGAATCAACGAGTCGAAGTGGACACCGCGGCGTGTCAGTACTTATGAGCGGATCACACCGAACGACTTGGACTTTCACCGAAGCCAACCCCGAATGAACGCAACGAGTTCGAAACGGTTTTTTAAACGCTCGTTCCCTTGGACGCGTGCGAACGGGATCCAACGCGGGTTTACGGGTTGCGCTCGCCCTCGCGCAGTGCGTTCCCTCGCAGTGCACTCTCACGCCCGACGACGTCGACGAGCAACCCGACAATCCCAAACACGATGGCGACGTCCGCGAAGTTGAAATCGGGCCAGTCATAGCCGGGCCAAAGCGCCACATGAAGAAAGTCGATGACTTCGCCGGTTCCGAGGCCCAGCCCCGGCAAGCGATCCGCCAGGTTCCCGAGCGCTCCCCCCGCGACCAACCCCAAAGCCACCGCGACGCGACGATCGTCCGGTCCCAACTGCGCGAGTTGCCAAAGGGTCACCAGGACCGCGAGTGACGCCGCCGCCGCGAAGAGGGCCGCGCGGAGCTCCGGTGCGGCATCCGCGAACAAACCAAACGCTGCCCCGGGGTTTCGCGCGTGGGTAACGCTGACGAAGCCATCCAGGATGGGCCGAACTTCGCCCGGTGCGAGCGCACGCTCGACCCACCCCTTGGTCAGGCGGTCGAACACGACTGAACCGGTTGTGAACGCGACCCACACCGAGAGAAGAGATGTGGGCCGGAATCGGCTCACAAGAGCTCCTGGGCAGCGAGGTAGGCATCCCCCCACACCGCGGGCGACAGGTCCGCAGCCTGCCGCAAGTCCGGCGCGGCGCGGGACCGCTGCCCCTGGAGCGCCGCGCTCGCGCCCTGCAGCCCGAGCAGGTGCGCCTCCACGTTGGGCGGCACGCCCCCGCCTGTATCGAAGAGCGCCCGCGCCTGGTCGAGGAAGGCCTGAGCCTGCGCGGGACGGCGGCGATCGATCTCGTGGCGCGCGAAGACCAGGTAGGCGTACGGGTTCATCGGGTCGACCTGCACCGCTCGCTCATAGCGGCCCTTCGCGCGGGGCGAGTCGCCTCGAGCGTCGGCCTCGAGCCCCTCGATCAACAGTCGCTGCGAAGCGCGGCGCGCGGGGTCACCGTCCCCCAACAGCTCAGGGAGCCGGACCGCCTCACGGCCGCCACCTCGTGGGACCGAACCACAGGCAACGGCGGCCAGCAGGACGAACGCGCCCCCGAGCCGAAGGTGCCTACGGGTCTGGAAATGCCACATGAGCTTCCCTCCGAGGACGGCGATCGCTAGCGGAAGCCAAGCCAGTCGAACAATCCGCGCCGGCGCGGGGCCACGGGGTCGTCCGCGCGTCGAACCCCACGCTGCGTGCAGATGTCGCTCGGTTCAGTGCCCGCCAGGAAGTATTCCCTGTGTCGGCGAGGACAACTCGCCGCCGCGAGCGCACCGCTGCGAGGGTCGATGTCGAAGGTACTCACCTCGGAGGGGCGTGGGAAGGCGCCGCGGATCTGCTGACCCGCGACTTCGCGGACGAAGTTCACCCAAATCGGGATCGCGGCGCGGCTGCTCGACACGGTGAGAGACCGCGGTTGGTCGAAGCCGACCCAAACCACTGTCACCAGCTCGGGCGTGAACCCGACGAACCACAGGTCACGGTTTTCATCCGTCGTCCCGGTCTTGCCTGCAATCGGACCCCGCATCCCCATCGCGCGGACACGGCGACCCGTGCCCCGGTCCACGACACCGGTGAGCAGAGAGGTCGTCAGGTACGCGGTCCCAGCGCCGATTGCGCGGTCAAAGCGCAGCTCGCGCCGGTCGAGCGTCCCGGCCTTGGGATCCACGACGTCTTCGAAGGCGTGCGGCCACGGTCGGCGGCCACCGTTCGCCAAGGTCGCGTAGGCACGAGCGACCTCGAGCGGGGAGAGCTCTGCGGTCCCGAGCGCCAGGCTCGGGACACGCGGCAACGTGCTCGTAATCCCGAGCTTTTGCGCCATCGAGACGACCCGGTCGACCCCCACCTGCTGGCCGAGGCGAGCCGCGGCGACGTTCATCGATTTTTCGATCGCCTCCCGAACGGGGACCCGGCCGTGGAACTTCTTGTTGAAGTTCTCGGGCCGCCAGACCCCAGTGGCGGTAGCGACCTCGAGCGGGGTGTCGTCGAGGAAGGAAGCGAGCGTGATCTGCGGTGGACCGCCGGCCGCGTCGAGCGCGGCGGCGTAGACGAAGGGCTTGAAGACGCTCCCGGTCTGCCGGCGCGCCTGGGTGCAGCGGTCGAACTGCGAGAGCCCGTAGTCTCGACCGCCGACCAACGCCAGGACCTCTCCCGTCTGGGGTCGCATCGCCAGCAGGCAACCCTGGAGCTGCTTCGCCGGGTCCTCGCTCCGAAGCGCCGGGAAGTCTCGCTCCAACTCCTCCAGCCCCCCCCGCAGCGCGTCAGCGGCCGCCGTCTGCAGGCGCAGGTCGAGCGTGGAGTAGATGCGCAACCCCTCGCCCTCGAGCACGTCCCCGTCGTAGACCTCTGGCAGCTGCCGCCGGAGCAGATCCAGGAAGTAGCGCGCGTCATTGGGTTCCACCGCGATCTCAGCGACCCCGAGGGGCGAGGCGGTCGCCGCCGCGAGCGTCTCGTCATCGATCCGGCCCTGTTCGTTCATGAGCTGGAGCACGAGCGCGCGGCGCTCGGTCGCCTCATCGGGGTGCCGGTGCGGGGACAAACGGTTCGGGCTCTGGATGATCGCGGCGACCAACGCGGCCTCTGCAACGGTCAGGTCCGCGGCCCGCTTCCCGAACAAAAAGTAGGACGCCTCGCCGACACCGTGGATCGCGGTGGAGCCCCGGCGTCCCAGGTAGATCTCGTTCAAATAGGTCTCGAGGATCGCCCGCTTGTCGTAACGAGACTCCACGAGCAGCGCCATCACCGCTTCGGTCGCCTTGCGCTGCAGCGTCCGCTCCGGCGTCAGGAAGAAGTTCTTGACCAGCTGCTGCGTCAGGGTACTCCCTCCCTGGGCGATCCCACCGGCCCGCAGGTTGGCCACGAGCGCGCCTGCGATCCGCCGCGGATCGATGCCCACGTGGGATTCGAAGCGACGGTCCTCCACCGCGAGGACGGCATCGATCAGGTGCGGCGGCACCTCGTCCAGAGAAACGAGGTCACGCTGCTCGCGATGGCCCCCATAGAAGGAACCAACCCGCTCAGGCTCCAGCAGGACCGCACCGACCTCGCGTCCGCGCGGGAGCTCTCGGACCTCCTCGATGACGCCACCGCCGAGCCGCATCACGATGTCCCGCGCGGGCTCCGCTCGCGATGGGTGCTCGAAGGCGCGTAGGTGGACGCGAACCCGGTTGGCGCTCCAGCGGAAGCGGCCCTCCTCCAGCAGCGTGCCACGCGCCCCAGGCTGCTCCCGATACCCGCGACGAAGCAGCTGGCCGCGCAGGCCAAAACGGCCCGCGTCGAACCCCGGGTAGAGGATCGTCGGCGCAGACAAGACCCGCGACGCCACCCGGAAGCGGCGGCCCTCGAAACGCTCGCGCACCGTCTGGTCGAGGCCGAGCAACCAGCGGCCGCTCACGACCCCAAACACGAACGCGAGCGCAGCCAGGACACGCGCGATCAGTCGCAGATGCCGGGGCCGAAAGCCCCAGCGCCGGCGGCGGGTCCCCCGGCGCGGGGCGCGCGACGCACTGGCCTTCTTCCGCGCCGGCTTCTTGCGGGCAGCCTTCTTGCGCGCGGTCTTCTTGCCCCCACCGGATGCCAAGTCCCTGGTTCCCCCCGGGCGCACACGTCGTCGAGCCAGCGGCCCACATGACAGGCACGCCCCACCGCCAGAGAGGCTAGCCCGGCTGCTCCCTGGACGTGAGAACACGGGGACACTGCTCGGGTTCCCAGCTCCCCCAGCCCCCGCCTGGAGCCGCCGGATCGGTTTCCGTGGCGGTTCAGGTTGGCAAGAGCCCGGAAAGCCGCGAGATTACCAGCATGTCCCGCCGTGAACGAAAGACCGACCAGCCGAAGAAGTTGTGGGGAGGCCGCTTCAGTGAGGCAACGAACCCCGCCGTCGAGGCCTTCAGCGCGTCCGTCCACTTCGACCGAGCCCTCGCACGGTACGACCTGCGCGGGTCGATCGCCCATGCGCAGATGCTGAGCCGAGTGGGGCTGGTGCCCGAATCGGACGCGGCAGAGATCGTGCGCGGGCTCGAGGCCATCGGGCAAGAGATCGAGTCGGGCGACTTCCCATTCGACCCCGCGCTCGAAGACATCCACATGAACATCGAGGCCCGCCTGCGCGATCAGATCGGGACGGCGGCAGGTCGACTCCACACGGGGCGGAGCCGAAACGACCAGGTCGCGACGGACCTCGCGCTCTACCTGCGCGACGTCTCGGCGGCTGCACAACGCGGGCTGATCGAGCTCGCGCAGGTCCTGACGGAGCGCGCGCGGGAGCACTGTGACACCGTACTCCCGGGCTATACGCATCTCCAACGCGCACAACCCGTGCGACTGGCACACCACTGGCTGGCGTTCGTCGCGATGTTTAGGCGCGACGCAGCCCGCATGGGAGACCTCCGACAGCGACTCGGCCATTCCCCGCTGGGTGCCGGCGCGCTCGCGGGTTCGACACTTCCGCTCGACCGCGAAGATACCGCGCGGGCGCTGGGCTTCGCAGACGGGCCCACCCGCAACAGTATGGACACCGTCGCGTCGCGCGACGTCGCGCTCGAGTTCCTCTCCGCTGCAGCCATCGCGATGGTGCACTTATCAAGGCTCTCAGAGGAACTCGTCATCTGGTCCAGCAGTGAGTTCGGGTTCGTCGAGCTCGCGGACGCGTATTCGACGGGCTCGAGCCTGATGCCCCAGAAGAAGAACCCGGATGTCCCCGAGCTCGTCCGCGGCAAGGCGGGCCGGGCGATCGGCAACCTGGTCACGCTGCTCACCGTGGTGAAGGGGCTGCCGCTGACGTACAACCGTGACCTCCAGGAGGACAAGGAGCCGATCTTCGACTCCGCGGACACGCTGCGCGCCAGCCTCGAGGTAACGGCCGGGGCGATCGCGACCCTGCGCGTGGACGGCGAGCGGATGCGCGCCGCCGCCTCCGACCCGATGCTCCTCGCGACGGACCTCGCGGAGGCGCTGGTCCGCGAGGGCGTACCCTTTCGGGAAGCCCACGAGGTCGTTGGGCAGATCGTGGCGCACGTTGACGAGCAAGGGCTCGACCTCGGCGCACTCTCGAAGTCAGTCTTGCAATCGTTCCACCCAGCGTTCGTAGCCGGGTCGGATGAACTGCTCGACCTCGAGGCGAGCTTCGAGGCGAGGCGGCTGCCGGGCGGTACCGCGCGCGAGCGGGTCGTCGAAGAGCTCGAGCGAACGGTCGATGCGCTCGATGAAGCGATCGCAGAGCTCGACGCCCAACAAGCTGCGAGCGGAGCGACGACATGAGGGTGACACGCCGAACCGCCATTGGGCTCACGGTCTTGTTGCTGATGACGGCATGCGGTCGATATGGCGCTCCCCGGCGAACCTCGAGCGCGGAACCCACACCCCCGCCGCGCAGCGAGGCCGCGACAGCGCCAAGCGCCATGGAGTCCACGCGATGATCGAATTCACGAAGATGCACGGAGCCGGGAACGACTTCGTCGTGCTCGACGCGCTGTCACAGGAGTTGCCCGCGCTTGAGGCGTTCAGTCGGCGTATCTGTGACCGCCACTTTGGGATCGGAGCCGACCAGGTCCTCGTGGTCGAGCGGCCCACGGCGGGCAGCGGGGCCGACTTCCGCATGGACATCTACAACGCCGACGGCTCGCGCGTCGAGATGTGCGCCAACGGAATCCGGGCCTTCTACACGTTCCTGCGGACCCACGGACACACCCGCGACGACGAGGTTCGAGTCGAGACGCTCGGCGGCGTCGTCGTCCCTCGCCATGTCAGCGCGGGGCGGGTCCGTGTCGACATGGGGCTTCCCGTCCTCGAGCCGGCCAAGATCCCGACCCAGCTCGGTACGTCCGACGGCCCCGTGCTCGATGTAGCCCTCGAGGTCGACGGGGAAGCGTATACGGTGTCGTGCGCGTCGATGGGGAACCCGCACTGCGTGCTGGAGGTACCCGACCCGGACGCGTTCGATGTGGCGACCGTGGGGCCGCGCATCGAAAACCACGCCGCCTTCCCCAACCGTGTCAACGTCGAGTTCATTCGCGTCCAGAGCCGCGACCGGATCGAACAGCGCACCTGGGAGCGCGGAACAGGAGAGACGCTCGCTTGCGGCAGCGGCGCCTGTGCAGTCGCCGTCACGTCGATGTTGCGTGGCGTCGTAGACCGACGGGTCGCAATCGGACTTCGCGGCGGTGAACTCGAGATCGTCTGGGAGTCGGACACGTCCCACGTCTTCATGACCGGGCCGAGCGCTGAGGTCTTCACGGGCCAGATCGCGCGGGAGGAAGCCTGATGTTTGAAGGCGTCTTGACGGCGCTCGTTACGCCGTTCGATCAGGGCGAGGTCGATGAGACCGCGCTGCGCGCGCTCGTCCGCGATCAGATTGAAGCCGGCATCGACGGCCTCGTCCCATGCGGCTCGACAGGAGAGAGCGCGACCCTCTCCCATGACGAACACCGGACGGTGGTCGAGATCGTGGTCGACGCTGCCGCCGGGCAGGTGCCGGTCATCGCCGGGACGGGATCGAACAACACACGGGAAGCGATCGACCTCACACAGCACGCCAAGGAGGCCGGAGCGGACGGGGCCCTGTTGATCTCGCCCTACTACAACAAGCCCACGCAAGCCGGCATCATCGCGCACTACCGGCTCATCGCGAAGGAGACGGCCTTCCCCCTGGTCGTCTACAACATCCCGGGCCGGACGGCGTCGAACCTGACACCGGCCACGCAACAAGCGCTCGCCGGGATCGAACACATCGTCGGGGTCAAAGAAGCCTCCGGGGACCTCACGCAGATGAGCGAGGTCGTACGGCTTTGTCCGCCGGAATTCTGCGTGCTCTCGGGTGACGACGCGATGACCCTCCCGCTGCTCGCCGTCGGCGGAAACGGGGTCATCTCGACGAGTAGCAACATCGTCCCCCGGCAGATGCGCGCGCTGTTCGAGGCGTTTCAACGAGGAGACATGATGGCCGCAAAGGAACAACATGGCGCGTTGCTCACGACGTTCGACGCGCTCTTCTGTGAGACGAACCCGATTCCGGTCAAGGCGGCGCTGGCGATGCTCGGGCGGATCCGAGAGGAGATCCGGCTTCCCATGACCCCCATTACCCCCGAGGGCGAGGCGCGGGTTCGCGCGGCGCTTCGCGAGCTAGGGCTGCTGTCATGACGGCACAGCGCGTGGGCGTCGTTGGGTCATTGGGTCGGATGGGGCTCGAGGTCCGCGCGGCGGTGGCCGCCCACCCGGACCTCGAGGTGGTCGGCGCGCTCGAGGCCCCCGGTCACCCCGGCGTGGGGAGCGTCATCGAGGGGACCGTCCCCGTGGTCAGCGACCCGGAAGAGGCTTTTGCGCGGTGTGATGTGGTCATCGACTTCTCGATCCCCCGCGCGACGCTCACCAACCTGGACGTCGCCGCTCGTCGCGGCATCGCCTATGTCACGGGGACGACCGGCTTCACGCCGGCGGAGCAGGAAACCCTCGACGGGTTCGCCGCGCGCACGCCCCTCCTTCACGCCCCCAACTTCTCGGTCGCGGTCAACGTGCTCTCGTGGCTCGTGCGCGAGGCCGCGAGCAAGCTCGGCCCGGCGTACCACGCCGAGCTGTTCGAGTTGCACCACGCCGCCAAGCGCGACGCGCCATCGGGCACCGCGCTACGGCTCGCCGAAGCGGTCGCAGAGGGCCGCGGCATCGCGTTGGAGCCCGCGGCAGTCTTGGAGCGGGCAGGTGAGACCGGAGAACGCCCCGAAGGCGCCATCGGCGTCCAGGCGCTGCGTGGCGGGGACAACCCAGGCGAACACACCGTGATGTTCATCGGCACCGGCGAGCGCCTGGAGTTGGTGCACCGATCGACGACCCGCGCGCACTTCGCCACCGGCGCGGCGCGAGCAGCGGCCTGGCTCGCGGGCAAGCCCGCCGGCCGGTATCGAATCGAACAGATGCTCGGGCTCGAGTAGGGCGGCGCGGTTCGGTCGAGCCAGAGCCCTGGCCCGCAGAGCGCGCCCGCGGGCTCTCCTCGACAGCCGACCACCGCTCCCTGCCACGGGGCCCGGGCGGGTCGGCATCCACTGCGAGCCGACACCCGCCCTGAGCGCTACCCCGCCACGGCCAACGCCACGCAGGGGGAAACCGCGCGCTAGACCGCTTCGGAGCCTCTTTCGCCCGTGCGGATCCGGATCGTCTCCTCGAGCGGGAGCACGAAGATCTTCCCGTCTCCGATCCGCCCCGTGTTCGCGGCGTTGACGATGGCGTCGACCACCTTATCCGCGACGTCGTCGGTCACCACGACCTCAAGCTTGATCTTGGGCAAGAAATCGACGACGTACTCGGCCCCGCGATAGAGCTCCGTGTGGCCCTTCTGACGTCCGAACCCCTTGACCTCGGTCACCGTCAGGCCATTGATCCCGATCTCCTGCAAGGATTCCTTGACCTCATCGAGCTTGAACGGCTTGATGATCGCTTCGACTTTCTTCATCAGTCTCTCCCTCGGCTGCGCGGGTCGTCTAAACGCCACGCGCGTGATGGAGCACGCTTCTCGATCCGGGCGCTCGCCCGGCTCCTGAGTCGGTGCACGGTATCACTTTTTCCTGCTGGGGCACCGCGATTCCCGCGGCTCGAACAGCCAAACTGCTCGATTCCTGTGCAGTGCTGCCCGCCCTATGGGCAGGCCGCGTGGGTCAAAGCGATGTCGTGGACCCTGGCGTCCTCCTTGAGTCTGGGTACGACGTTTGCAGAACCCATGCCGGAGGGAGAGTCAAGCCGACAAGGCGGCAGGAGATCGAGAAAGAATGGAAGCACTCAAGAGTCTCAACGAACAGAGTGGTGTTCGCAGGGTCGACCGACCGCAGGTCGTAAATGAAAGCCTCGAGTCGGAGGCCATGCGCTTGCTCCTCTCCGCGAGCGGCGACGCCACCGAGCCACTCGAACTGCGGCGGTGGATCGACCTAGCGGAGGCCTGGTACATCACCCGGACGCTTCGCGCTGTCCGGGGAAACCGGTCCCAAGCCGCTCGGGTGCTCGGGATCGGGCGGCGAACGCTCTACGCGAAGATGCAGAAGCTCGGGATCGAAGCGAGCTGGCGATCCAACTCGCCGCTCTGACCGGTTCGCGGCGGGACCGCGCCACGTTGGCCTCGAGGAAGCGCTGGTCCCGACGTCAGTCCGGCCACCAGCCGCGCTCGTCGAGCAACTTCACCGTACGCGGGCAGAGCACGTCAGTCAGGCGGCGAGGCAAGGCCCGCAACCGCGCGAGGTCTTCGACGGTGTCGAGGTCAAAGCCCGGGGCCAACTCCTGACAGCGCCACCCAAGCGTTCGGGCGTTACCGAGCGTGTCGTCAGCAACCGAGGCTGTGCTCATCGGGTGGTCGAAGAGCGCCGGGTGGGGCTCGCGCAGAGCGAGGAGCGCGTAGCCTCCATCCGCGTCGCGAGCGATCGCCAGATCCGCCGCCTCGAGCGACTGGAAGGCCTCCTCGATGCGAGCGGCCGCGAGCGCGGGGCTGTCACTGCCGCGAATCGCGAGGCGGTCGAAGCCTCGCCCCGCTAGGCGCTGGAGCGCCGCGTGCATGCGCGCCGAGAGGTCTTTCCCGCGCTGCGCAAAGGCCTCGACCCGCCCACCTGCCGCTTCGCTCATCGATGGGACCGCCTCGGGCGGGTGAACCGCCAAGAAGAGCTGGGCGCCCGATCGGTCGCAGGCCCGAAGGCTCTCCTCGAGCACATCCGCGAGCATGCGGGCGTAGAGCTCCGCCGCCTGCCCCCGCTCGAGAGGCGGGCACATCCGCGTCTTCACACGGCCGGCCACGGGCTGCTTCGCAAAGACCACGAGCGCGGAAGCGCTCACGCGGGCGGCGTTTCGCTCTCCGCGGCGGGGAGCGTCACGAAGGGGAGGGCGGCGACGAGGACCTCCTGGCCCTCGCAGACCAGCCGTGTCCCGGGCGTCGCGTCATCGCGGTGGACGAAGCCAAGCGCGATCTCCCCGCCGGCCAGCGCCGATTCGCACCGGCTCGTGAGCTCTCCCGTCCGCTTCCCGGACTCCCGCTCCAAGCGCGCGCCCGGGGCGGGGAGCTCGCGCCCCCGCAGACCGACCAGCTGGTGTTTGACACCCCCCCGCGAACGCAGCCGCGCGATCACCTCCTGGCCCGTATAACAGCCCTTGCTCTCCGAGATCGCATGACCAATCCGGGCTTCATCCGGGAGCGTGTCTTCGGCTAGTTCGCTGCCGAGCGCGGGGATACCCGCTTCCACGCGCAACGCCTCGAGCAACGACGCAGACCCCGGCTGCGCGACGGTCTCGAGGCGTGCCGACACCTCTTCGCCCTGCGCCGCGGGTGCGAAGAGCTGGAAGCTCTCTTCACCACTCCACCCAAACGACGCCACCGCGACCGGGACCTCCGCGATCACGCTGTCCTCGATGCAGCTGGGACCAATCGAGAGCACGCCCCCCGCCACCCCTTCCAACGCGGCGCGAGCGCCCCTTCCCTCGATCCCGAAACGGGCGTGTTCCGCGCTGGCGTCACGCAGCGCGACGTCATCCGCGACCACGTAACGGGACAACCGCTCGATGACGCCGGGGACCGCCTCGCGCCCCGTCTCGAGCCAGAACCCGCCGGGGCGGCACAGGACCTGCAGGTCTGAGACGATGCGGCCTTGCGGCGTCAGGAGCGCCGCATAACAGCCAGAACTAGACGGGTCAGACGACAGCGCCTTCACGTCATTCGTGACCATGCCGTCCAGCCAGCGCTCTGCGTCGCCCCCGGTGACCTCGATCACGCCACGCCCAGACATATCGAACAGGACCGCTCCGCGCCGGGCTTCTTCTGTCGTCACGATGCTACTGCTCCTTTGCCGTCGGGTAACGCGAGCGCGCCGCTTTCCGCCTCCGCACGCGCACAGACGGTCGCATACGTGTCATCGTAGGACGCCCGGATCGCGTCGTACTCCGCTTCGGTGTCGACGTCGATCGCGCACCCGCCGCTGCGCGCAACGACGAGACGGACCGAGGTGTTCATCAGCCGCGAGAGGGCCCGATCGACCCGTTCGACCGATACGACCTGCCGGACCCAATCCGCCAGTCTCCTCAGCCGCCAGCGGTCCAACAGCCCGGTGAGGACGGTGATACCGAAGAAGAACGCGATCGAGAGGCCGCCCTCTTCTGCGGTCAGCAACCGCCACGCGAGCGAGATCATACTGCCGATCTCACGCTGTTTCCGGTGCTCGTACATGTCCTCGACATAATGACGGTTCAAAACCCGGGCCGGACGGGCGAGGTGCAGGTTGTTTTGCTTCAGGCGGTCTTCCCTCAAGTTGAAGTAGGTGACCTCGAGGCCACCGCCCGGCGCCGCGAGGGTCTGGAACAGGTCGAGTGACGCCTCCGCGGTCATACCGATCCCGTAGTCACACCCGCTCGCTTGCGCGGCACGGACGAACTCTGAGATCTCCTGGGGCGTCGCGAACGGCAGGTCGCCCGACAGATAGAGGACCTGGTGCGCGGCGTCCGCGTTCGTCTCAGGGTCGCGGCCCTCCTCCGGCGCCCCGGGGAGGGTCCGGCGATAGGCTTGCCAGGCGTTCTGGTAGAGGTTTTCGAACTGCTCGATGATGTGAAGCGGCTTCCGCAGCTCCGCGATCAGCGCGTCACTTCCGAGCACGGGGCGCAAACGGTTTTCGTCCCCAACCACCCAAACGGAGCCCACCTCGGGGACGCGCTGGAGGACGGAAACGACGTGAGCGACGAGTGGCCGATCGGCGACTTCCAGGTAGACCTTGCTCTGGCCGTGGACCATTCGGGCGGCGCCGCGGTCGCCGGCCATGACGATGGCGGGCACGCTCACATCCATCGCGCCTACTCTGCGTCTTCTTCGAGTACGAACACCACCTGGAGGGTGACGAGATACTCGGTGATCTGACCATCCTCGACCCGGGCCTTCTCTTCGACCACCTTGATGCCCGTGATCCCACGCAGGGTTTGCCGGGCGCGTTCGAAGCCCCGCAAGGTCGCGTCGTGCCAGCTCTCGGGCGACGCCGCTGTAATCGTCGAAATGGATGCAACCGCCATCGCCCTACCAGTGCAGATCGGCGCGAGGGGCCAGGTCAAACAACAAGCGGAGCCGGACCCGGTACTCGACAACCCGGTCGTGCTCTACTTTTACGTTCTTCTCCAGCAGCTCCACGCCGGTCACGCCGCGCAACGTGCGCTGTGCCCGCTCGACGACATGGCATGTCGCCGCCTCGAAACCATCGGGGGAGGCACCAATCAGCTCGCTAACCTTCGAGATCGACATTCCGGCCCGAGCTTAGTGCCAGCCTCGAGGGGAAGCTACCTTCCGAAGCCTTGCCCCCCGAGGGACTCGGAGGCCGCGATTCGCACGCTCGACCCGCTCGTTTTCTCTAGCCTCTGGGCCGCGGCGGTCGCGCCGGCCCTGATGCTCGCGACGGCCGCCAGCGCCGGGCTCGACGCGTCGCCCTACGCGCTCGTCGTGGGGTTCACCGGGACCCTGATCGTCTACGGCGTCGACCGCTTACGAGACCTCGACAGGGACACCGAGACGCGCCCGGTCCGAAGCGCCTACATCGCGCAGCACTGGGAGTCACTTCGCTGGCTCTACACGCTTTCCCTACCCCTGGGGGCGCTGGCGATGGTGCGGCTCCCCGCGACCGCGTGGATCCCCGTCGGGGTGGCGGGGGGTCTGGGGCTGCTCCATCGCCGATTGAAGGGGAGGCCGGTCCTCGAGCGAGCGTATGTGACGCTCGCCTGGGTCGCGGTTTGCGTGGGCCTGCCCGTCGCGAGCGCGGGGGCGGCGACGGCCAGCGCCGGACCGCCAGCGGTCGTCCTCTCGCTAGTCATCGCTGGAAACCTGATCGCGACGCAAGCCCAGGGACGCGGGGTCGTTGCGAGCGCCTCGCTCTGCCTCGGGGGGCTGGCTGCTGCCTGGACACTTCCCGGCGCGCGTGACCTCTGGCCGGTCGCCGCGCTCGAGGCGGTGGCCGTCCTGGGCTCCGCCGCGAAACCCAAGGACCCGGAGCGGTACGCACTCGTGGTGGTCGACGGCGCGCTGACGGTCGGCGCGGCGCTGTGCGTCGGGTTGGCCTGAAGGGATCACACGAGGAAGGGAAGGGCGGAAGTGGTGGAGCCGAGCGGGATCGAACCGCCGACCTCCGCGTTGCGAACGCGGCGCTCTCCCAGCTGAGCTACGGCCCCAAACATCCACTTCCAACGGCCCGCGTGCCGGGCGAGCGGTTCACGAACCGTTCGGATACCCAAGTCCACAGGCCGCCCGGCACCTTAGGGCGCGGCTCGGAGGCCGTCAACCGGAGGCGCTCGCGAGGCCTCGAAGCCGTGTCCGGAGTGGCCCCGCGTGTGGGGCGCAGCGCGACAAGATGGCTTCACGAGCGCCGCTCGGATCGACGGGGAAGGCGCCCAGCTGGCCGGCGCAGAAGGCCCCCGCCGCGTTGGCTAGCTCTCCACAGCGCAGCCAGTCGAGACCGGCTGCGCGGCCCGCGAGGAGACCCCCGAGAAAGGCGTCCCCCGCGCCGGTCGTGTCTGTCACATCGGCCCTTTGAGCCGGTACGCTCCCCACGAAGCCGATCGCGTCGATCGCGCAACCCCGCTCCCCGTCGGTCACGACCACGGCTTCATTTTCGAATTGGGCGCGCGCGGCCGACGCGAGCTCCGAAGCGGGGGTACCCGCGGCTACACCAAGCAGCTCGGCGACCGCGACTTTGGAGGGCTTGAGGACACGCGCGCGGTGGAGGATCGCCTCGAGTTCATCTCGTGTGCCGAGGGACGGGAGCGCAACGCTCGGAGGGACATCGAGGTCGACCCATGTCTCGACGCCGTGCTCATTGGCGATCCGCAGGGCCTCGACACAGGCGCTCAGCGGGAGCATCGAGACTTCGGTCGTGAGCCGCTCGGCGCGTGCGATAAACGGCCCGTGGCGGTCGCGAACCTGCTCCGCGGTCAGCTCGCCCGTCGTGCCGGGCGCCATATAGATCGCGCGCGACCCCGCGTCATCGACGAAGATCTCTGCGACGGCGCTCGAGGCACCGATGACGACGTCGATGTCCCAGGCGATCTCGCGCGCGTCCATCGTGGCCCGCAGAAAGCGCCCCTCTTCGTCTTCTCCCTGCCGGCCCAAGATCCCGCAGCGCAGCCCGAGAGCGGCCGCCCAGCCCAGATGGTTGAGTGTGACGCCGCCGGGGTGCAACGCGACGAAGGCACCGTTGTCGAACGGTCGCAAGAACTCCTTGCCGTCGTCCCCCACGAGGGAGACGGCACGGTGCATGCGATCGACGACCATCCCGCCGACGCCTACGACGTCGAGATCACGAGCTTCTGCCCGGTTCGCCATGGCATCCGGCTCCCGCTGCGCTCTCTGGGCGCCCGAACGGCAGTCTGCCTCAAGCGAATCAGAGCGTCTCGAAGAAATAGGTCATCTTGACCTGAAGCGCGGTCGCGAGCTTCTGGAGCGTCGACATCGAAGCGGCGCTCTTCCCCAACTCGATCTGCGAGATCAAGCTAACGGACAGCCCGGTTCGGTTGGCGAGCTGCTTGAGCGTCAACCCATGGTGCTTCCGGCACCCTCGAATCCTTCGACCGACCTCGGTATTGAGGCGCGTCTCGAGATCCGTCAGCAGACCCTTCTCGCGAATCGCAGCGTCGACCACCGCGTCGAGCTCCTCCTGATCGAGGGGCTTCTGGAGGTAGTGGAACGCCTGGTGTTTCATCGTCGCGACGGCCATCTCTACGCTGGCGAGGCCCGTCATCGCGATCACGCACAGATCACTGTCCGCGCTGCGGATCGCGCCCAACGCGTCGAGGCCTTCCCGGTTGCCGGGCGAGACGTCCACGAAGATCAGCTGGTAGCTGTTTCGGCGGACTTCATCGGCGGCACCGCGGGGGTCGGACAGGAGCTGGACGTGGTAACCCCGCTGAGCGAGGAACTCCTTCAAGTCGATCGTCGTCGCCTCGTCCTGATCGATCACGAGTACGTTCAAATTCTGATGATTCGGCATGTTGCCCCCTCTGTTACCTGAGCCGCTGTGGTGCGCTTACGGACGCCGCGATCCACCGCGCGACTCACCCGGTCGGGCGAGACTGGAGCGCGGTGATTGCGACCTCAGTGAATTGTTTCGGCCAGAGCGGCCGGAGGCATGAGGCGGAATTTAAAAGTTCAGGGATTATTCGGCTCGGGACGCACCCGGTCCGGAGGGGCCTCCTCACCGAGCGGTCGCTCGAGCCAGGACCGTGAGAAGGCGGCCGCGGGGGCCTCGACCGGTAAGACGCTCAAGACATCGAACGTGGCAGAGCGGCGCCCTGGCTCGTCGATCCGAATCCATGACGGCATCTCGACACCGTCGAACGCGACCTGAGGGCCGAGCCAAATGCGCACCCCGTCGTTGAGGTCGATACGGCGAGGTTCGTAGCGCTCCACGTCGATCCATATCGTCGCCCACGGACCCTCATCCTCGACGCCCGCGAATTCCGCGAGGGCGTTGGGGCCCGCTTCCTCACCCAGGACCGGCAATACGCCAGGCTCACTCACCTCCACGACCGCCTCAATGCGCTCCGGTGGGGTGACTTCATCCTGCAGCTCACTCTCACCCGACAGCGCAAACCCGTCCTGCCGAGGGGTTTCGCCCAGGGCCGCCGTCAGGGCCGCGAGGAGCTCCTCTGAAACCTCCGGGGCGGGCGGCACGTAGCGCGGCGGAACCTCACTGGGGTTCCCAACGACGAAACAGTCACCCTCACCGCAGGGAGCCAGCCGGATCGCCTCGAGGTCGGCACCTAGCTGCTCGAGCCCGGCGCGCAGGTCCTGATCCTCGCTTGTCTGCAGCAGGAAGAGTGGCGGCAGGAACGACCGGGGCTCCGGCAAGCGCACACCGTCGCGCATCGCGAGGTGTTCGCTCCCCTGGAGGATGTGGCGCTCGACGGCGCCCCCTTGGCTCTTCAGCTCGAGCCGCGCGAGCCCCGTCGGGTGCGTCACGAGGACCCCCGTCCCAAGGGGCGGAGAATCTTCGATCCGCAGCACCAGGTCGACCTGCAGGGGCTGGGCACGCCCCGCCTGGAGGTTTCGCTGCGCGACGGCCTCGACGACCCGCTCCGCGCGCGGGATAAAGGCCTCGGCCGCGAGCGCGAGCAGGGAGCTCGCAGCGACCAGGGCTACCCCCCAGCGGATCGAGGGCAATCTCAGCCCCGACCCGACAAGGTGGCGTCTCCGGCGTAGCGCGCAGACTCGCCGAGCTCTGCGGCGATCCGCAGCAGGCGGTTGTATTTCGCGACCCGGTCGGTGCGACACAGCGACCCCGTCTTGATCTGGCCCGCCCCGGTCCCGACCGCCAAATCAGCGATCGTGGTGTCCTCGGTCTCCCCAGAGCGGTGTGAGACGATCGAAGCGTAGCCCGCAGCGCGCGCAATCTCGATCGCTTCCAGCGTCTCGGTCAGACTGCCGATCTGGTTGACCTTGATCAGAATGGCGTTGCCGGCAGCCTTCTCGATGCCCTCTCGCAAGATCGCGGGGTTGGTGACGAAGAGGTCATCCCCGACGAGCTGGCAGCGACTTCCCACCGCGGTCGTCAGTCGGGTCCAACCGTCCCAGTCATCCTCCGCGAGTCCATCTTCGATCGACACCACCGGGTAGCTCGAAACCCACTCATCCCAGAAAGCGATCATCTCCTCGCTCCCGAGCTTGCGTCCCTCTCCCGCGAGGTCATACACCCCGTCCCGATAGATCTCGCTCGTCGCCGGGTCGAGCGCAATCGAGATCTGGTCGCCGGGGGCATAGCCGGCCTGCTCGATCGCCCGAAGCAAGAGCTCGATGGCCTCGCGGTTGCTGCCGAGGTCGGGTGCAAAGCCGCCCTCGTCGCCGACGGCCGTATTGTAGCCGGCGTCGCTGAGCACCTTCTTCAGCGTATGGAAGACCTCCGTCCCCCAGCGGATCGCCTCCGCAAAGCTCGGTGCGCCCAGCGGGAACAGCATGAACTCCTGCAGATCGACGTTGTTGTCGGCGTGCGCACCACCGTTGATCACGTTCATCATCGGCGCGGGCAGCAGGGTCGCGCCATCCCCACCAATCCAGCGGAACAGCGGTGCACGTGAAACCGCGGCAGCCGCGTGTGCTGCCGCCAGCGAGACGCCGAGGATCGCGTTCGCGCCGAGCCGCGACTTCGTGTCCGTCCCATCGAGCGTGATCATCGCCTTGTCGAGCGCGGCCTGATCTGCGAGCGAGCCCAGGGTGCAGCCCACGACCTCGGACGCGAGCGGGCCATTGACGTTCTCGACGGCCTGCAGAACGCCTTTGCCGCCGTAGCGGGATGCGTCCCCATCACGCAGCTCGAGCGCCTCCCGCACGCCCGTCGACGCGCCGGACGGAACCGCCGCCCGGCCGACCTCTCCTGTCGAAGCCTTCACCTCGACCGCAAGCGTGGGGTTGCCACGCGAGTCGAGGATTTCCTGTGCCCAAACGGACTGGATCTCTGCCACCGGCTTGTCTCCCTTCAACCGAATGGCGCGGAGGCTAGCCGGACAAACGCGGGACGACGAGGGGGGCGCCATCCGGACCCGCTACGACCTCCGCCTCGAGGCCGAAGACCCGGCTGAGGTTCGCCGCATCGATCACTTCCCCCGGAGGGCCCGAGAGATCCACCTCACCCTCGCGGAGCAACACCAGGCGATCGCAGGCACGCGCGGAGAGCGTCAGGTCGTGCGAGACCACCAGGACGGCACACCCCTCGGCCGCCAGCTCGCGAACGATCCGCAGCGCCAGCGTCCGGTGGCTCAGGTCCAAGAACGCGGTCGGCTCGTCGAGCAGCAGCAGCTGCGGCTCCTGGACGAGCGCTCGGGCGAGCAGGACGAGCTGCCGCTCGCCTCCAGAGAGATCGAGGGCGGACCGGTTCGCCAGGTGCGCGATCCCCAGCCGCTCCAGGGCATCGTTCGCGCGCGCCACATCGTCGGCTGACTCAAAGCTCAGCATTCGCTGGTGAGGCGCCCTGCCCATCAATACGAGCTCCGCGACGCCGAACGGGAACGGGACATGGAGGTCCTGCGGGACGACCGCCACGCGGCGGGCCAGGTCTCGCCGACGCCAGGCAGCCTGTAGCCGACCGAAGACGACCACACGGCCCCCCTGGCCCGGGAGCCCATTGGCCACCGCGCGCAGCAGCGTGGTCTTCCCTGCCCCGTTCCGACCGAGGAGCCCAACAACCTCTCCTCGCCGAACCTCGAAGGAGACACGCTTCAGGACGGCGCGCTCGCCAAGCGAGACGGACACGTCCTCACAAGACAGCGCCACGGTCATGGCGCCACCACACGCTGCTGGCTCCGGCGCAACAACCAGAGAAAGAGCGGACCGCCCACCATCGCCGTGACCGCGCCCACCGGTAGTTCCCGCCCACCTAACATCGTCCGCGCGACGGTGTCGCAGACCACGAGGAAGGCGCCACCCGCGAGCGCCGCTCCGGGGACCAACAACCGGTGGTCTGCGCCGATCACGATCCGGAGGAGGTGTGGCACGATCAGACCGACGAACCCGACCAGCCCCGCGACCGACACTGCCGCGCCAACCATCAACGCGGTCGCCGCGAGCAGCCAGCGCTTGTGTCGCTCCGACGCCACCCCCAGAGATTCCGCGGTCTCATCACCCAGGGCCAACAGGTTCAGGCTTCGCGCCAACACCAACGCGACCCCCAGGCCCAGCGCCAGAAAGCCCGCAACCAGGCCACTCGCGCTGATCGCGGTCGAGGACAGGTTCCCGATCAACCACAGGAAGATCCGCGCACCATCCGCGAGACCGGAGACCGAAGCCAGGAAGACAATCGCAGCCGACGCAAACGAGTTGAAGACGACCCCCGTGAGGAGCAAGCTCGTCGCCGACACGCGGCCCCCGACACCAGCCACGGCATACAGGCCCAGCGTCGCCACCACGCTCCCCGCGAACGCAGCAGGCGGAACCGCCGCCGCACCAAAGCCAGCCGCGGCGCCGAACGTCAACATCGTGATGCCCGCAAGCGCCGCCCCCCCGGATATCCCGAGGACATACGGATCGGCCAGCGGGTTGTGCAACAGCGCCTGGAAAACGACCCCAGACGTCGCGAGGGACGCGCCGACCAACAACGCCAGCGCCACCCGCGGTAAACGAACCCGCAACACAATGTCGTGGATCGCGCCCACGCCGTGCGAGTCGAGAAGCGCGTTGACGACATCGGCCGGAGCCAACGCGCTCGGGCCCGACAGGAGACCAAACGACACCGAAACGATCATCAGGCCAAACAACACCGCGAGAGTCATCCAGTATCGGGCTCGCGTCAGGCGCTTCACGGGCCGACCCCACGTAGCTGCACCTCGATCTCCGCGTCGATCGCGGGACCGTGCAGCGCGCGCGCCAACAGGCGCAACGCCTGGTCGAGCGCCGGACCTGGCATCGTTACGACCTGCGCGTCAATCGGCTGAACCCGGCCGGATGCGACCGCGGGGATCGCAGGGAGCCTCTGCCAGAACCCCTGGGCCTCCTTGCCCTGGACGATGGGGCTCGCCTCGAGGATGACCTCCGGCGCCGCGGCGATGACCCACTCGAGCGAAGCCCGGGGATAACCCGCTCCCAGCTCCCGACCGAGGTTGTCGCAGCCGGCGGTCCTCACCTGCTCGTCGAGGAAGCTCTCCCCCCCGACGACGAAGATCGGGTCGTGCTGGAGGACGACTAGACAACGGACCCGTGGCTTCTCCGACACCGCCTGCTCAACCGCGCCGCGGACCGCCTGGATGGCAGCGACCCGGCGCGCAGCTTTCGCTTCACGACCCACGAGCCCGCCGAGCACCTGGATGTTGTCGAGCACCTCTTCGAAACGGAGGTTGTCAAAACGGACCGTAGGGACCCCAAGCTCCACGAGTCGATCATAGAAATCGCGCTGCTCCACGCTGGGCACCAACAGCACGAGATCCGGACGCAAGGAGACTACGGCCTCCAAACTTGGGTCAAACAGCCCCCCCACGCTCGGGAGCGTCGCGAACTCGGCGCGCTGTCGTTGCGAAGCCGAGTCGACCGCGACGAGCGACTCCGTCGCCCCGAGCGCGACTACGATCTCGGTGAGCGAGGGATTCAGCGAAATGACCCGCTCAACGGGAGGCCCGGCGACGGCCGGGCCGGCGCCAAAGAGGCAACACGCAATCATCGAGGCCACGGCACGAGACATGGCGCGGGAGTCTAGAGGAGTTGGGCCGCCGCCGTGGGGGTGCCGGAGCCGAAACTCCGACACCCGAACGGACTCGGTCCATCGCGGACTAGCGAACCCCGGCGGACTCACCCTCCAGGCGAACATAGGGGCGAAGCTGGCCCAGCAGCGACTCCCCGATCCCATCGACGTCGGCGAGCTCCTCGATGGCCACGAACCCACCGCGTTGCTCCCGCAGCGCCACGATCGCGCGCGCGCGCACGGCACCGACGCCCGGCAACCGGGTAAGCTCCTCCGAGCTCGCCCGGTTGATGTTGACGACGCCCTCGAGGGGCTCTGAGGCGAGACAGGGCGGGCCGAGCGCCAACGTGAACGCCAGGGCCGCCCAGGCGGACGCCCTCCAAGTTGCAAGCTTCATCACAAATCTCCGCGGGACCGCGGGGGTGACCTTCGCGATCAGCGATCGCGGATGACTGCGTACTCCGCTGCGGACTGCAGCGCCTGTTTCGCGGGTCCGTCTTGGAACGGGGCGATGGCGGCGGTCGCGCGCGCGATGTGATCCTCAGCCCTGCGGGCCGCGTCTTCGACGCCGCGGTACCGACGAACCAGGTCGAGCACCGGCTCGAACTCGTCTAGCCCCCGGTTCGACTCCCCGGACTCGAGCGCATCCGCGGCGAGCGACTTGAGCAGCGAGGAGGCCATCTCGTGCTCCGCCGGTGTGCAGCGCTTGAGTGCGAACAGTAGCGGGAGCGTGACCTTGCCTTCGCGCAGGTCGGCGTAGCGTTGCTTCCCGAAATCGCGCTCATCGGCCACGTAGTCCAGCGCGTCATCGCGGATCTGAAAAGCCAGCCCGAGCTCGCGCCCGAACTCGGCGACCCTCCGCTCCTCGGCGCGCGTGACGTCGGAGACCACGGCGCCACACTCACAGGCGGCGGCGAGCAGCGTGGCGCTCTTGCGCTCGATGACACGGTAGTAATGCGACTCCGGGATGTCGGCGTCGAAGCTCTTCTCGAGCTGGATCAACTCGCCTTCAGCCATCGCCTGGATGCAATTCGTGAAGATCCGGAGGATCCCAGCGCTGCCATCCTCGACGATCATCATGGACGCCCGAGCGTACAAGAAGTCACCGGCCAGAACGGCGCGCTTGTTGCCCCAGACCACGTTGGCCGCGGGCTTTCCCCGACGCACGGACGCGAGGTCGACGACATCGTCGTGCAGCAAGGTGGCGGTGTGGATCAACTCGAGCGCCGCGGCAATCTGGATTCGGCGTGGACCGGTATAGCCGCACATCTCCGCCGCCAGGCACAAGAGCGCGGGTCGCAAGCGTTTGCCACCGGACGCGAACACGTGGTCACCAATGGCCCCGAGTAGTTCGCTGTCGGAGTCGAGTTGGTCGTGGAGCGTCTGCTCGACCTGCCCGACGCCTTCGGCGACGCGGTCAAAGACACGTGAGATCAAGGCAGCGGCCGGGTCCACGTGGGGCCCGGGATCATCGCTGCGTGCGCCGGGGGGGGAAGCAGCCATAGCGGAAAGGCTAGCAACACGGCCCGGCTCGGTAAAGAGAAAGAGCTGTAAAATCAGATAGTTGACTCTTGTTCACTGTCATGTGGCAGCACGTGCACAAAACCTGTCGACCGCGCCTCCAGCGGCGGTTGACAGTGCGCTAGGCTCGATCCGCTGTTTTGAACCCCATCCCGAAGGAAAGCGCGATGCTCGAAACATACGCTGCGCTCGCTGAGCGCGCTCTAGCCGGTGAAGCCCCCAGCGAACCGGATTGTCACTGGATCCTCGAGAGCGACGACGTCGAGCTGCTGCCGTTGCTGCACGCAGCCTTCGCCCCGCGCCGACAGCACTTCGGGCGCCAGGTGATGGTGCACGTGCTGAACAACGTGCAAAACGGGCTGTGCCCCGAAGACTGTGGGTATTGCTCCCAGAACCGGGATTCGACGGCACCGATTCGCAAGTACGCGATGAAGAGCGAGGATGAAATCCTTGCGGAGGCGGAGGCAGCCGCTCGCTCCGGAGCGACGCGCTACTGCATGGTGATGTCCGGGCGCGGCCCGACGCTCACAGGCACGCGCCGGCTGGCAGACATCGTGCGCAAGGTGAAGGAGAAGGTGCCGATCGAGGTCTGCTTGTCGGTCGGCCTGCTCGGAGACGAACACGCAAAGCTGCTCGCTGACGCGGGACTGGACCGGCTGAACCACAACCTGAACACGAGCGCGGAAAACTACGAGCGGATCACGACGACCCACACGTACCAAGACCGTGTCGAGACGTTGCTGGCTGCGCGAAAGTCCGGGATCGAGCCCTGCAGCGGCTTGATCGTCGGGATGGGAGAACAGCCCGCGGACCTCATTGAGGTCGCGTTCAAGTTGCGGGAGCTCGAGGTCCCCTCCATCCCCGTGAACTTCCTGATCCCGATCGAGGGAAACCAGGTGACCACAGACGGCTCGCTGAGCCCGGCGCACTGCCTGCGCACGCTCTGCCTCATGCGACTCGTCAACCCGAGTGCCGAGATCCGCGTGGCGGCGGGTCGGGAGGGGCACCTTCGCTCGCTCGAGGCGCTCGCGCTCTATCCCGCGAACTCCCTGTTCGTCGACGGGTACCTCACCACGCGAGGAGACCCGGTCGCGGAGACCTACCGAATGATTCGCGATGCAGGCTTCGAGGTGGCGGGCAACCCGCTCTATCACGAGGAAAATGCCGCGCGCGAGGCGGGCGAGTTCGAGATCCCGGGCGGCGGCGATGAGCTGCTGCGACCCGAGATCGCCCGCCCCAGCTGACCCGACGCAGCGGAGCGCCTAACCGGGGTCGCGGACGCGCTGCCCCGCGATCCACGTCGCGCGCACGCGGGTCTCGCGATCGAGCAGAACGAGGTCGGCTCGAGCCCCCTTGCGCAACGTCCCGCGCTGGGACTCCATGCCCAAGACGCGCGCCGGTCGAAGCGTCGCCGCGGCGACCGTTTCGCGGAGACCCGCTCCCGTATAGCGGCGGAAACAGCCGACGGACTGCGCCAGGGTGACGGCGCTGCCCGCGAGCGTCCCATCGCTCGTCCGCCAGACACAGCCGTCACGCTCCAGCGGCAAAGAACCGAGGCGAGGGCCCACCTGGTCGGAGACGAGGCAGAGGCGCTCACCCTTGGCCAGAGCCGCGAGCCGAACGATGCGGGGGTGGACGTGAACACCGTCGCAGATCAGATCGGCCGTGAGACGGTCATCGCTAAGCGCCATGCCCGCAGTACCCAGGTCGCGGTGGTGGAGGGGCCCCATCGCGTTGAACAGATGGGTCACGTGAGAGAGGCCGCGTTCTATCGCGTCGTCGATGCACTCGGGCGAGGCCTCGGAGTGTCCGAGCGAAACGACGAGGCCAGCACGGCGGAGGTCCTCAACCGCCTGCAAGCCGCCAGGCAGCTCCGGGGCGAGGGTAACCATCGCGAGGGCTCCCTCAGCGCGGGCGACGAGGTCGGCCGCTTCTCGGCCGTCGTAGTTCCGTACGCTGGCAGGGTCGTGCGCGCCCACCCGGCCCGGGGCGATCCAGGGCCCCTCGAGGTGGACACCGAGACAGGCGGCCCCGGTCGCGTCGGTCTCCCGGACCCGGGCGACGAAGTCGAGGAGGGAGGGCGGCGCCATCGAGACCGTGGTCGCCAGGAATGCGGTCGTCCCGCGCCTGGCGAGTGCCAACGAGGTCGCCTGCAGAGCGGGGGGTAGGCCATCGCCGCGGGTGATCGCGAGGTCTCCGTGGATGTGCAGGTCGATGAAACCAGGGGCGAGCCAGAGCCCGTCTGCGTCAAGGGTCCGGCTCGCGAGCGCACCCGGGGGCGGACCCTCCTGCCAAGCCGTAATCACACCGTCCTCGACCAGCAGCCAGCCCAACGGGACCGGGCCTTCGGACTCCGGGTCGAGCAAGTTCGCGTTGGAGAAGACGAGTCGACTCACGGGGTCTCGATCGGCCACGCAGCACGCGATCTGTAGCGTTGCTAAAGACACACAGTTGGTCGCCCGATAGACCTCCCTGGAGGCCCCGCGTGGAAGATCTAGAAGAGGAGTTGCAGCAGCTGGACCAGCAGATGAAGCAGCTCAAGCTCGATTACGAGCAGTACTTCCTGGGGAGCCGCCCACGGGAGCCTCGTCAGCTCCGCGACCAGGTCGACAAACAAGTGCAACGGCGGATCGGGACCGCGATCCGAAACACCGCCCTGCGATTCCGATTCAACAGCATGAACTCACGCTTTCAGGCCCTGAAGCGGCAATGGGACCACACACTGCGCCAGATCGAGAGCGGGACGTATGAGCGGCACGTGTTCAAAGCCAACCTGCGCGACGCCAGCGCCGCGCCTGCGCGGTGCGCACCGCCAGCATGCAGCCGGGTCGAAACACTCTTCGAGGCCTACCGCGCAGCGGCGGCCCAGTGCGGGCAGGACACGAAGGAGCTGACGCGAGAGGCGCTCGCGCGCGCTGTCGAGAAGCAACGCGCGGCAGCAGAGCGACAGCTCGGAAGCGACCAGCTCGCATTCGACGTCGCAATCGACGCCGGCCGGGTCAAGATCAAGGTCTCGCGCGCGCGCGCGTGACCGCCCGGCGGGTCAGCCGTTCGCGAGCCGCTGGCGCACCTCGGCCTGCGCCCGACGCGCCTCCAGCTCGGACCGCGCGGCCGCGTCCTCTTCCGCATCGGAGAGCGCGGCGAGTGACGCCTCGATCTCCTCGAGCTCTTGCTGGGTCGCCTCCGCGTCGATGTCCTGGGCGAGGTCGCAGCGAGAGACGAGTACGGTGACTTGGTCGGCTCCGACGTCCGCAAACCCGTCGCTCAGCGCCGCCCAGCGAACCGCTCCTTCGCCTCCGCGAATCTCGAGCGCGCCCGGCTGGATCGCCGTCAAGAAACGCTCGTGCTGCTCATAGACGCCGAAGTCTCCCTCGGAGCCCGGCAAGACGACGTGCTCGACCGCCTCATCGAAGACCTGCCCCTCGGGCGTTACAACCGTCAGCTGCAGCGCCATGGATCAGCCCATTTCCTCGGCCTTCTTCATGGCGTCTTCGATCGTGCCCACCATGTAGAAAGCCTGCTCCGGGAGGTCGTCGTGCTTGCCCTCGAGCACCTCTTTGAAGCCGCGGATCGTATCTTCGAGCCGCACGTACACACCCGGGGTCCCCGTGAACTGCTCCGCCACGTGGAAGGGCTGTGAGAAGAACCGCTCGAGCTTCCGCGCGCGCGCAACCGTCAGCCGGTCTTCCTCCGACAACTCGTCCATCCCGAGGATCGCGATGATGTCCTGCAGATCCTTGTACTTCTGCAAGGTCGCCTGCACCTGCCGGGCCACGTTGTAGTGCTCTTCACCAACCACCTGGGGGTCCAGGATCCGGCTAGTCGAGTCCAACGGGTCAACGGCCGGGTAGATCCCCAGCTCTGAAATGCGGCGGGACAACACCGTCGTGGCGTCGAGGTGCGTGAAGGCGGTCGCCGGGGCGGGGTCCGTCAGGTCATCCGCCGGAACGTAGATCGCCTGCACCGAGGTGATCGAGCCCTTGTTCGTTGATGTAATCCGCTCCTGCAGGCTGCCCATGTCCGTCGCGAGGGTCGGCTGGTAGCCGACCGCTGACGGGATTCGGCCGAGCAGTGCGGACACCTCGGAGCCTGCCTGGGTGAAGCGGAAGATGTTGTCGATGAACAGGAGGACGTCCTTGCCCTCCTCATCGCGGAAGTACTCTGCTGCGGTCAGTGCCGAGAGGCCAACCCGCGCGCGCGCGCCCGGGGGCTCATTCATCTGGCCGTATACCAGAGCCGCCTTGTCGAGGACGGTGGTGCCATCCTTGAGGACCGAGTCTTCCATCTCATGCCAGAGGTCGTTGCCTTCGCGTGTCCGCTCGCCGACGCCCCCGAACACGGAATAACCCGCGTGCTCCTTCGCGAGGTTGTTGATCAGCTCCATGATGACGACGGTCTTGCCGACCCCCGCACCTCCGAAGAGGCCGATCTTCCCACCACGCTGATACGGAGCGATCAGGTCGACGACCTTGATGCCCGTCTCGAACGCTTCGACCGTTGTCGCCTGCTCGACGTACTCCGGTGCGGCGCGGTGGATGGGGCTCATCATCGCGGCCTCGATCGGTCCGCGCTCGTCCACCGGCTCGCCGATCACGTTCATGATGCGGCCAAGCGTTCCAGGCCCCACTGGGATGGTGATCGGACCGCCCGTGTTCTTGACCTCTTGGCTACGCATCAACCCGTCCGTGCCGTCCATCGCGATGCAACGCACGGTGTTCTCACCGAGGTGCTGCGCCACCTCAACGACGAGGTTGTCTTCCTTGTCATCGATCGCGGCGTTCGTGGTTCGGAGCGCCGTATTCACCTCGGGAAGTTCACCGGGCGGGAACTCCACGTCCACCACCGGGCCCATCACCTGCAAGATCTTGCCGTTCTGCGACATCAGTCTTCTCTCCGTTCGGGCGGGCTCGAGCGCCCCGTTTCGCCCGTTACTCCAGTGCCTGGGCACCCGACACGATCTCCACGAGCTCCGTGGTGATCGCGGCCTGGCGCGCGCGGTTGTATTCGAGTGTGAGCGACTCGATCAGATCATTCGTATTCCGCGTGGCGCTCTCCATCGCGGTCATTCGCGCGGCATGCTCGCCCGCCTGATTCTCAAGGGTGGCGCGGAAGATCTCGACCTCGATCGCGCGCGGCACCAGCGAAGAGAGAATGCTCTCGGCGCTCGGTTCGAACGAATACGGCAATGCGTCGAGGTCCGCCTCTTCGGCTTCTGGCGCAAAGGGGAGCAGCTGCACTGCGACGGGCGACTGCGTCATCACGCTCTTGAACTCGTTGTAGACCAGGACGACTTCATCCACCTCGCCCCGCGAATAACGATCGGCGAGCCGATTCCCAATCGAGGCAGCCCAGGCGTACTCCACCCAACCGGCGCCGATTTCCAGGGTCTCGCGGACGTTCTCAGGATGGCGCCGCTTCATGTGCTCGCACGCCTTGCTGCCGATCGCCGTGATAAAGAGCTCGTCGACATCACCACTGCGCGCTGCGATCACGGCCTCGGCCCTCTTCAGGGCGCTCGAGTTGAACGCGCCTGCCAAGCCGCGATCCGACGTGACGACCACGACCTCGAGGCGCGCCACCGCCTCCCGCTGCTCGAGCAGCGGGTGGCTCGCGTCTCCTCCGGCGGCCGCGAGCTCTCCCAGCGTGCGCTTCATGCGCTCGGCGTAGGGCCTGGCCGCGGCGATCGCGGCCTCCGCGCGGCGCAGCTTCGCCGCTGCCACCATCCGCATCGCCGACGTGATCTGCTGCGTCTTCTGGACGCTACCGATCCGGCGTTTGATGTCCTTGAGGTTCGCCACGGTCAGGCGGCCTCAGTCTTTCCTGTGGGTGTCTCGGCGGCATTCCCTGAGCCGGTCGGCTGAAACACCCCCGTGAACGCGTCCAGCGCTCCGACGAGCTTCTCCTCGGTAGACGCCTCGAGCTTGCCGGACGCCGCGATCTCCGCGAGGACGTCCGGGTGGTTGGCCCGCACGAACTCCAACATCTCTGATTCGTACCGGCCGATGTCTTCGAGGCCCAGAGCGCGGACCCACGAGTCCTTCCCCTTCGGCGGCGTCGCAGCGTAGATCGAGACCACCTGCTCTTCCATTCCGAGCGGCGCGTACTGGGGCTGTTTGAGGATCTCCGTCTGCCGCTCGCCATTCGCGAGCTGCTCCTGGGTCGCCTTATCGAGGTCGGAGCCGAACTGGGAGAACGCAGCCATCTCTCGGTACTGAGCGAGGTTCAGCTTGAGCGGGCCCGCGACGCCCTTCATCGCCTTCGTCTGCGCTGCGCCCCCAACGCGCGAGACCGAGAGGCCGACGTTCACCGCAGGGCGTACACCCGCGTTGAAGAGGTCCGTCTCCAAGAAGATCTGCCCGTCGGTGATGGAGATGACGTTGGTCGGGATGTAGGCCGACACGTCGCCACCCTGCGTCTCGATGATGGGTAGCGCGGTCAGGCTACCCCCGCCTAGCGAGTCTTCGAGCTTGGCCGCGCGCTCGAGGAGGCGCGAGTGAAGATAGAAGACGTCTCCCGGGTAGGCCTCGCGTCCCGGCGGCCGGCGCAGGAGAAGCGAGAGCTGTCGGTAGGCGACCGCCTGCTTCGAGAGGTCATCGTAGATGATGAGCGCGTGCTTTCCGTTGTCGCGGAACCACTCGCCGATCGTGCAGCCCGTGTACGGCGAGAGGAACTGGAGCGGCGCCGGGTCAGAGGCCGTCGCCGCCACGACGGTCGTGTACTCCATTGCGCCGTGCTGGTTCAGCTTGTCCACCACCTGCGCCACCGTCGACTGCTTCTGACCCGTGGCAACGTAGATGCAATAGACGTCTGTGTTCTTCTGGTTGATGATCGTGTCGATCGCGATCGCGGTCTTGCCCGTTTGGCGGTCGCCGATGATCAGCTCCCGCTGGCCGCGCCCTACCGGAGTCATCGCGTCGATCGACTTGATGCCCGTCATGAGGGGCTCCGCGACAGACTTGCGCGTGACGATCCCGGGCGCCTTGACCTCGATCCGCCGATTCTCCGACGAATCGAGCGCCCCTTTGCCGTCGATCGGCTGGCCGAGACCATCGACCACGCGACCCAACAACGACTCGCCGACAGGGACTTCGACGATCCTGCCGGTTCGCCGAACGAGGTCGCCTTCCTTGATCTTGGAAGCCTCGCCCATCACGGCGATGCCGACGTTGTCCTCTTCGAGGTTCAGCACCATCCCGGAGATACCGCCCGGGAACTCAACGAGCTCTCCGGCGAGCGCACGCTCCAGGCCGTAGACGCGGGCGATCCCATCGCCGGCGCTCAGTACGGTGCCAGTTTCCGCAACGTCGATCTCGCGATCGTAATCGCGGATCTCGCGCTTCAGGATGTCGGTGATCTCACCCGGCTTGATGTCCATCGCTCAGGATCCCTTCGTGAGATTGGCGCGCAAGCGGTCGAGCTGCGCGCGAAGACTGCCATCGAAAACGGTGTCGCCTACTGTGGCGATCGCGCCACCGAGCAGGCTGGGGTCGACCCGAATATCGAGTCGGACTTCCTGACCCGTCCGGTCGGAGAGTGCTCGCCGCAGACGGTCCTGTCGGCGCTCGTCGAGCGGGCCTGCGCTGACCACCTCGGCGGTCACGAGACCGGACGCCTCGTTCGCCAGCCGCTCGAACTCGTCGCGGATCCCGGCGAAGTCGACCAGCCGCCGCTGGTCGATGAGAAAGAGCAGAAAATGGCGCAAGGAAACGGAGAGGTCTGCCACGTCGGCGAGCGCGCTAACGACGGCCTTGCGCTCGGCTGCGGGGTGGAGCGGCGTGAGCAGAGCGCCACGCAACGTGGGGTCGGCGACGAAGAGGTCGGCCAGCTCGCCGAGCTCAGAACGCACGGTGCTCAGCACGTTGGTCTCGCGGGCCAAGCCAAAGAGGGCGCGCGCGTAGCGCCTAGCAGCGGCTGAGGTCTTCATCGCTGTCCTGCCTACCCGCGGGCGTCTGCGGCCGGGCCCGACCCGACCTGGGAGATGAATTCGTCGACGAGGCGATCGCGGTCCGCTTCGCCAATTTGATCTTGGAGGAGCCCTGCCGCGAGCTCGGTCGCAAGGTTGGCTGCCTCCTTGCGCAGCTCGGCCTGGGCGCGGCGCAGCTCGTGCTCGACCGACGCGACCGCGTCGCGCTGGATGCGCTCTGCGGACTCGTGCGCCTCCGCGAGGATACGCTCCCGCTCGTTCTCGGCGCGGGTGCGCGCCTGTTCGCGGAGCGCTTCGGCTTCGCGGTCGAGGGCCGCAAACTTGGCTTCCCACTCTGCGCTGCGTGCCTCCGCAGCCTCGAGCAGCGCAGACGCCGACTCGATGTCTGACGCGATCGTGGCGCGTCGGCCTGCAAACAGCTCGCGCAGCGGGCCGCGGCCGAAATAGACCAAGGCACCGGCGAGGATCCCAAAGTTGACGAGCTCCCAGATGGGGAGCGCCCCGTCGCCACCTCCCGCCGCCGCGAACGCGGGCGTCGCAAGCAGGCAAAGGGCGACAACGAGCGATCGGGAGAAGTGCTTCACGACAAGGGCCTCCCGAGGATCTGCGCCGCGGCATCGCGGGCGAGGCCTTCCGCTGTCGAGCGCAACCCCGCGCGCGCCGACTCGAGCGACGCGGACAGCTCGGCGAGGCTCTGCTGGACCTCGGCGTCGGCTTCGCCTCGGGCTTGCACCGTAATCTCTTCCTGGTCCGCTCGCGCGGCGGTGACGTGCTCGCTCCGCGTGCGGTCGTTCTCTTCTCGCACGGCTCGGAGGCCGGCCTCGTAACGCGTGATCACGTCGTTGGCGCTGGCCTCGAGGGCCGCGGCGCGCTCGCGGGCGCCTGCGATTCGGTCGGCCCGCTCGTCGAACACGCCGTAGACGGGGCGGACGATCAGGCGATTGACGACGGGAATCAGCAGGCTGAAGCCAACCAACAACACCAACAACTGCTCAAGGACAGGGACGAGCTGGATAGTCCCGCTCGCGGCGTGCGCGGCAGGGGCCAAACCGGCAAAGGCGATCGCCAACCCGGTCCCGATCCTGACGCGGTTCGTTCGTTTCACTGGCAAGCTGCTCCTCTACATCGCCAGTACATCGACTGGGCCGGTCCGCCCGGGCCTCGCCGGGCGTGGCACCTCTCAGCCATGTCGACGTGCGCCGGGCTTCGGCGTGCGGGCCGTCGCTCGTAAGCGTCCTGTTGCGGCCGCGCGCCTGACACCGACCCGCGCATCAGCGGCGCCGATGTTGGCACAGGCGCGTGGGGATTCAAGACGGGAATGGAGGGTTCTCTGGGCTCGTCGTCGCGTTGACCTGCGCCTTGGCCCCGCTGCAACACGGGCCCGAGAAGCGGCTGCCCTCCTGGAGCTCGACCCGGGGCGCGTGGAGCTCCCCCTCCACATCGGCGGTTGGGGTCAAGACAACCCGGGCACGGGCGCGGAGCGGCCCCCGGACGCGCCCTTCGATGATCAGCTCGTCGACCTCGATTTGGCCCTCTACGTCCGCGCGAGGCCCGATCCGGAGCCTGCCGTGCGCGTAGATGGCGCCGCGGAGCGTGCCCTCGACACAAACGGTGCCCTCGAAACTGAGGAGCCCTTCGAAGCGAGCCTGCGGTGGGACGGCGACGGACTCCCCGGAGCCTGGACCGCCGAGGGCCGGGGGTGCAGCACATCGTTGCGCAGCCGAAGAATCGGCCGCGGGCTTGGTCACGCGCCCCTCAAGAGTGCGTCGCAAAGTCGTTCCAGGTCTTCGGCGCCGAAGTAGTCGATCTCGATGTGACCCCCCTTCGTGTCGCCCTTAATGCGCACCTGTGTCTGAAGCTCGCGTCGGAGTGTCTCCGCGAGCGGGACCAGACGCGGGTCCGTTGCGCCGTCCGGAGGGGCCTGAGCCGGGGGGGTAGACGGAGCCGGCTTCGGCGCGATCGCGGGGCGGTCATAGTCCTGCGCCAGCTTCTCTGATGCGCGGACGGACAACTGGTCGCGCAGGATGCGGTCCCGCAGCGCGCGCCGGCGCTCGGGGGTCGCAACCTGGAGCAGAGCCTTGGCGTGACCCATCGAGAGGCGCCGGGCCTCGACGTCCTCTTGGAACTCACGAGGGAGATCGAGGAGTCGAAGGTGGTTGGCGACGCTCGAACGGTCGATGCCCACGCGCTCGCCGATTGCTTCCTGCGTCGCGCCCGCATCGGCGAGTGCCCGGTAGGCGTGGGCGAGCTCGATCGGGTTGAGGTCGTGCCTCTGTACGTTCTCCACGATCGCGAGCTCGAGACGGTCCCGGGGCTCCACGTCGGCGATCACAGCGGGGACGGTCTCAAGCCCCGCCACGCGACAGGCGCGCCAGCGGCGCTCGCCCATGATCAGCTCGTAGCCGCCACTGGAGGCCCGACGCACGACGACCGGCTGCAGGACGCCGTGGCGGGTGATCGAATCCGCGAGCTCGGCCAGGTGGTCGCCGTCGAACACCCGGCGGGGCTGATCGGGGTTCGGGACGATGGCGTCGATCGCAATCTGTGCGGGTCCGGCCGCGCTCGGCGCGGCAGTCGTCGATTCGGGCTCAGTACCTGCGGCGGGGATCAGCGCCCCGAGGCCGCGTCCGAGCGCGCTACGGCGTGTCGTCATGATCCATCCCCTCTGATGTGACTGCGCCGGGGGGCTCGGTCCCGAGCGGCGGCGGTGTTAGGCGGTTTTCGGCGAGCCCCTGCCGGGCCAACATCTCTTCTGCAAGCGCGAGGTAGGCAACAGAGCCCTTCGAGTGGATGTCGTAGAGCAGGATGGGCTTGCCGTGACTCGGGGCCTCGGAGAGCCTCACGTTTCGGGGAATCCGGGTCTGCATCACCCGCTCCCCGAAGTGTTCGCGAACCTCGGCCTCCACCTGTCGAGCAAGGTTGTTCCGCCGGTCGACCATGGTCAGGACGATCGCCTCCAGGGAGACCTCGGGGTTCAATCCGGTTCGAACCAGGTCCATCGTCTCCAACAGGCGCGCGAGCCCCTCGAGCGCGTAGTACTCGCACTGGAGGGGGATGATCACACCGTCGGCTGCCGTGAGCGCGTTGAGCGTCAACATGCCAAGGGATGGCGGGCAGTCGATCAGCACCAGGTCGTACAGGTCGCGTACGTCCGAAAGCGCGCTCTCCAGGCGGTGCTCACGATCGGGCGCAGAGACGAGCTCAACCTCTGCGCCGACGAGGTCCGTGCCGGCAGGCACGAGGTGGAGGTGGGAGAGGTCTGTTGGCAACGTCGCGTCCTTCATGACGCACTCGCCGATCAGCGCATCATAGACGTGGCGATCGACGTTGCGTACACCGTACGCAGCAGACGCGTTTGCCTGAGGATCCATATCGATGAGCAGGGTCGCGCGCTCGCTCGCGGCAAAGCTAGCGGCCAGGTTTACGGCTGTGGTCGTCTTGCCGACGCCGCCCTTTTGGTTGACGACGGCGAGAACACGGCTTCGTCGCTGCATGAACTGCACGTGCTCGGACCCGTGGCGAGTTGGATGGAGAGAATCGGTCGGGTCGCTGCCCCAAAAACTAGGTAACACACAGCCGGCAACCGCGCAGCGCGGGAAATCCGCCCGGTCGGGCCGATTTGGCTTACGCGTCAGGCCCCAATTTCAGCGGTACCGGAACCAGCCAGAGCTTGCGGAGGCGTCCCCCCGGCACAACGTACGTAACCTCCTGCAGCGCCGGAGCCGTCGAGCTCATTGCCGGTCGGACGCGCTCATTCTGTTCAGTTTCGAGCGAGGGCGGAGTCGACCCCGGGGACGCGGGAACCGCGAGCCACCCATCATGGCGAGCCCAAGGGCGAATCGTGTCCAGCACGCTCGCAGCGGGGCCCATCGCCTGCGCAATCGCGACTTGGGATGCCCGGGGCACGACGGCTTCGACGCGGCCATGGATCGGCAAGGCGTTTGTGATCGAGAGAGCGCGCACCGCGGCGCGCTGAAAATGGTGCCGCTTCATCCGGGCTTCCACAAGGCAGACCTCTACTTCGGGATACAAGATCGCGATCGGGAGGCCCGGAAAGCCTGCCCCAGAGCCCAGGTCTGCGAGAGAGTCGAACGGTGGCAGCGCAGCGGAGAGCGCCACCGCATCGAGGACCAAGTGAGTCGCCACTGCTTCGGGCGTGCGGTGGCCCGACAGGTTGATCTGCCGGCCCCAGTCACAGACCAACTCCGAAAGCGCCGCGAGCCGCGCTGCCGCTTGCACCTCTCCGGGGAACCCCAACTCCCGAAGCCCTTGCTCAAGCAACGCACAGACTGATTCTTTGGGTGCCTTCGTCACAGAGCGCCTCCCCCCTCCCGTTCGGGCGTTCTAACGTAGCGGCTTCAGCGTTCCACGTGGAACATCCGCGGCCCTCGCGCTACCGCCCCTGGTGTTTTCCCTGTCCTCTCGTGCCGGGTGCCCCACAGCGCCAGGCCTCTTCCCGGTGTACCCAGAGGGCGGACAGGGCCTATTTCCCAGAACGACACAGGGCCCCCTGCTCGGTGTTCCACGTGGAACATGCCCAGCTGCTTCAAAGCACCAGGCCGCACCCCCCACCGGCCCAACACGACACCTCAAGGCTTTCCTCCGGCACCCGCCCAAATCCGTTCTCGCAAACCCAAATGGGTTTGAGCTGCCCGAGATTCACCTGTACAGCCGCCCACCGCCGGATCAGAGCGCGGCCCCAAACGAAACGAGCCGGGCGGCGTTCCACGTGGAACACACACCCGGCTCGTCAGTTCCTGAGGTGGCTGCAGAGTGCGGAGCGTACTGCCCGCTTCGGCCGCCCCGGCCCGAAACCGCGCCGCGCCTAGCGGCCGGAGTCTGCCGCCTCCATTGCGCGCTGCGCCTCTTCGAACTCAGGCGCACCCTCCGGCACGACCACAACCTGGCGATAGCGACCCTCGCCCTTGCTCATCGTCGCGACACCACCCTCCTCTCGGAGAGCAATATGAACAATTCGCCGGTCCTTTCCATTCATCGGCTCGAGGGCGATGCTGCGACCGGTGTCGGCCGCCCGCTTCGCGGCGCGGCTCGCGAGCTTCGACAGCGAAGTCTCTCGCTTCTCCGAGCTCCCCTCTACGTCGACGATCACGCGGGCACCGTCGGGGTCAGAGCGCATCGCAGCCTGATTTGCGATCAGCTGCAACGCATCGATCCCGCGGCCATCTCCGCCGGCGAGCTCGCCCGCCGCATCGCCATCGAGGTGAAGGATGAGATAATCTCCGTCGACCTCCTCCGCGATCTCGAAGCCGCCAAGGCCCATTCTCTCGATCGTCCCTTGAAGGAAGGTGCCGACCTCTCCCAAATCGCCGCGCGCCACGCCCTTGGATTCAACGGGAGCCGGGGTTTCGCGCCCCTCCGACTCCAACGCCGGCGCCGCAGACTCCGACCGTTCGCTTTCGGATCGCTCACGCCCGCCGCGTTCGCGACCTCCGCGCTCGCGCCCGCCACGTTCGCGGCCCCCACGCTCGCGCCCGCCACGGTCCCCGCGATCGCGGCCACCCCGGTCCCGACCACCGCGATCGCGGCCCCCTCGGTCGGAGCGCCCCCCGTCGTCGTCTCCTGCGCCAGGCTCACCGCGCGGGGTGTCACTCGGCGCCGCGACGATGACAACACGCCCAGCAAGTCCCGAGACCTCCGATTCCGCGAGATCAGAGACCCGCAGCGCGCTCTCCTCCCTGTCAAAGAAGCGCTCCGCGTCTGCGACCGCCTCACTCCGGCTGCTCCCGAAGAATTCTCGGGCTTCAGATTTCTTGTCATACATGGCTTTTTCTCCGTGCTCGCTCACGTCGGCAATATTCGACGGAGCTGGTGGTTCAAGTCGCTTGATTGAGTTTCATGTTCCGGCCCACCCAGCGCTGGTGTGCGATTCCCAGGAAGTTGCTGAGCGCGTAATACAAAACCAGCCCCGACGGGAACTGATAGAACAGGAAGAGCATCATGATCGGCATGATGGTTGTCATCATCTGAGCCTGTGCCGGGTCGGGCGACATCGGCTGCAGCTTCGCCTGGAGAACCATGCTCCCGGCCATCAAGATCGGGAGAACCCGAAACGGTACCTCTCCCCATGGCGTTGGAATCACAAAGAGCTGATCCGGCGCTGACAGATCTGTCATCCAAAGCATAAACGGCGCATTGCGGAGCTCAAACGAGCTCTGGAGAGACCAAAACAGACCAATAAAAACCGGCAACTGGAGCAGCATCGGCAAGCAGCCGCCCAGCGGATTCACACCCTCTTCCTTGTACAGCGCCATCATCGCCTGCGACTGCTTCTCGCGATCGTCGCCGTACTTCTCCTGGATTTCCTTCATCCGGGGCTGCACCGACCGCATCTTCTCCATCGACTTCATCTGCGTCTGGATGATCGGTAGCGTGACGATGCGCACCATCACCGTCAGAACGATGATGGCCCAGCCATAGTTCGGGATGACCTGATAGATCGCGTGCAGTAGCCAATCGAACATCCGCGTCAACGGCTGCACCCAGGACCAGCCCCGGTCGATCGACATCGACAAGTCCGAACCGAAGGCCTTCAGGTCGGCCTCGATCTTCGGGCCGATATAGCCCTTGTACTCCTGCGTAATCTGGTTGCCCGACGGCAGCGCGATCCCCTCGAACGCCGCGACGTTCGCCGCGATCTCGCCAGTCACGATCGGGACGAACCGCGCATTCGCGCTCGCCCCCCGCTGCGGCACGAGCGCGCCGACAAAGTAGGTCGTGTCCGACCCAAACCAATCCACCCCACCCTCGAGAGGAGCGCCATCATCACCGCCGATCCCCAGAAACCCCGAGGACCCAACGGCCGGGACCAGGTCCCGCGCCACCTCGCCATCGTGCCGAGTGATGAGGGAGATCTTCGCGTAGTCGTTGCCCGGCTGAACCGCGGCCGGCCACTCAACCTCAAACCGCGGGTACAAGACCTCCCCCGATGTGTTCTGAACCGCGACGCCTAACGTAAAGGTGTACCCGTCTAGGTCGAACTCGAAATGCTTGCGGACGATCACCCCGTCCCGCTCGAGCACGTACGTCACGCTATTCTGGGACGAGTCCTCGATCGCGAACTCCGCCGCGCGGAGGTTCCCCAGGCCGAGCTCTTCAAATGGCGTCGCGGCCCCTTCGAGCGGGCCGCGCTCGGAAGACAACAGGTCGATCTCGCGCTTCGGGCCGCTCATCTCCGTCGTCATATAATCCAGCAGCGCGTACTCGATTAGCGTCCCGCCGCGCGTGCTCAACCGCCCCCGGAACCGCTCTCCCCCGATGGTCGTCAGCACCGGTTCGAACGCGGCCGGCGCCGCAAACGTCGCACGCTCACTTCTCGGCCCAGCAGGCACTCGCTCTCCGGCCGGTGCCTGCTCCGATGCCCTCGCTGTCTCGGCATCTGTTTCACTCGTCGCGCTCGGGCTCTTCGGCTCAGCGGGCTCCGGCAGCGGCCGCGTCGAGCTCCACAGCGTCACGACAAGCATCGAGAGGACCATCGCGAGGATGAAGTTTCTATCCACGAGCGGTTGCCTCCTGCGAGCGGCACTCCGACCCCGGCGGCACCGGATCGATTCCACCCGCTGAGAACGGCTGACAACGAATGAGCCTACGAGCCGTGAGCCAAGCCCCACGGGCCGCTCCATGCGTACCGAGGGCATCGAGCGCATAGTTCGAGCAACTCGGGTGGAAGCGACAACGCGGGCCGAGCCAAGGCGCGACAAAGAATTGATAGGCGCGTACCGCCCCCACCAAGAGCGACACCAAGAGCTTGCCCTCCACGGGTCCTCGACGGAACACGGCGCGCGCTCGTTCGGTCCCGAGACTCACGCCCACTCCTTCACCGCTCGACCGACCAGCACCTCGAGTCGCTCCGCGATCTGCGGCGCGGCAAGCCGCGTCGCGCCCCGGCGCGCAATCACAACGACGTCGAGCCCATCGCTCCGAGCAGACGGCAGCGTTGGCTTTCGCGTTCGAAACCAGTCGCGCACCGCGCGTTTGACCCGGTTACGAGCGACGGCATTGCCGACCTTTCGGCTCGCCGTGATGCCCAGGCGCACGCTTCCGGTCGCTGCCGGTCCGGCAGACGCCAGCAGCACCACGAACTCACGCGATGCTTGCCTAGTGTTGTGCAAGGACACGCGCTTGTAGTCGCGCGAGTCTCGCAGCCGATCCGACCGTCGGAAACGGCCGGTACCCGAGACCACGATTACTTGGAAGGTGTCGTGGGCGCGAGTCGCTTTCGACCCTTTGCCCGGCGCCGCTTGATCACATTCCGACCCGCTGAGGTCTTCATGCGGGAACGGAATCCATGCTTACGCCTACGGCGAATTCGACTGGGCTGGTAAGTGCGCTTCATAGCAATCAGTCTCTTCCGGAGCACTCGAGGGGGGGGAGTGACTCGCTTTAGACAGGAGAATTTTTCAGGTAAGCGTCGTGGACAGAGCCAGGTACGCTCGGGGTCTTGCCCGTATTCCGGGGCGAAGTAGGATAACTGGACTCGTGCACCTCGCCAACCGACAGCGCCGAGGATTTCCAGATCGACCGCAATCCTCGCGCCAGGCCCCCTCGAGCGGGGGCGCCCGATGATCGAGCAATCGAACGGCGACAAGGCCTCCTGGTCGGCCTGGCTCCTAGCCATCGCTGCAGCCGGGATCTCGCTCCTCCCGCTCGTACTGTGGCTTGATGCCCCCGTTCACCGCCCGCAAGACGAAGGGCTACTCCTCGTTTATCCCGAGCTGATCCTTTCGGGGATGCTCCCCCATCGCGATTTCCTCGCGACGTACCCTCCCGGCAACTTCTTTCTCCTCGCAGGCGTCTACGAGCTCTTCGGCGCATCGGTCACCGTCGAGAGGCTCGTGGGCCTGATCTATCGGGGAGCGCTCGTCTTCGGCGTGTTCTCCCTCGCAGCGCGGCGAAGCCCCCTCGTCGCGGCGGTCTGCGGCATGTCGACCGCGATCCTCCTCGTCCCGCTGCGACTCGAAGCCTTCAACTGGGTTGGCGGCCTCGCGGCACTCACGTGGGCGACTGTCGCGCTCATGCGCGGACGGATGATTTGGGCTGGTCTGCTCGTCGGCGTCGCAATTTCATTCCGACTGGACCTCACACCCGCCGCGATCGCCACCACCTTCGTAATCCTCCGAACTCAGCCGGAACCGCACGAGGGTGCCAACCGCTCGCTCGGGTGGACACTTTTGGCAGTCGTTGCGCTTTTTGTGTGCTCGATCGGTGTTTTTTCACCACAGAACATGCTCAACGACCTCATCCTCGACCCTGTTTTCTACACCGGGCAGGCTCGCAGATTGGGGGTGGAGTCGCTCGGCACAAATTCCGTTCGCCTCCTCGTCTTGCTGGGCCTCGCGACCGCGGCCGCGCTCTGCGTCCCCTGGTCTGAGCGGCATGAAGCCCGAACCGAGCGGACCGATGGGCTCGCGGTCGCTGCCCTGAGCCTCTGCCTCTTGCCCCAAGCATTTCAGCGCTTGGACGCTGATCACCTCCTCTACGCAGTCGCTCTAATAGGCGGAATCCTGCCCGCGTCTCTCGATCGCCTGCTCGCGGGGCGGTTTCGCCGAGCTCCAATTCTCGCCCTCAGTACCGGGCTCATCTTCAGCACCGCCGGGGCGCCCATCGCATCTCTCAGCGCGTCACTCTCAGCGGGCTGGTGGACTCCCGCCGCTCGCGCTCAAATCCACCGAAACGACCGAAGTCTGCCCGCCCGCAGCGAGCATGAGTTGGCCGGTTTTGCGAAGCTGGGCGCGCTGTTAGACCACGAAGCGACCCCGGGGCAGCGCCTCTTTATTGGACCGCTCGACCTCAGCCAGACAAATTACAGCGATCTTCACCTGTACTCGCTTTTTCCGGACCTCATCCCGGCCAGTTATTACATCGAGATGAACCCAAATTCCGCCAATCGGCTCGGCACTCGCTTGACGCAGGATCTCGAGCGTTCCGACTGGCTCCTCCTAAGCAGCGAATGGAACCTACCCGGCCAGTGGGAGGCAGCGGAGGCCGGCGACTCCAGGCCGAACGCCGTCGTTCGCCAGCGGTTTCACGAGGTCGGGCGTTTCGGGGCTTGGCATCTCTACCGCCACCATCGTCACCGATCCCTCTAACCGAGTTCAATACCAAGGACTGACGGGACACACCCTCAGCGTGGTAGACTCACGTTTGTCGAAACCGTCAATCCCGTGACCCCGACGGGCCACCGTATCTCGTCTCGCCCGGTGTTGATGGAACATTCTGCTAGAAGGAAAAACGCCGACAAATCCGTAGGATGAGACAGTTTTGTCCAATCCTCGCGTCCCCTTCTACTTCGACCTCTCTTTTTTAATCTATTAGAGGAGAGAGGGAGACAAGAGGAACGATCCTATGAAGCTGACCATCACCAAGACTGAGTTGCAACGCGGCCTGACCCGCATCCAGGCGATTGTCGAGAAGCGCAACTCCATGCCCATCCTTGCCAATGTTCTTCTTGAGGCAGAGGACAATTCACTCCGTCTTGCAGCGACGGACCTCGAGGTCGGGATGCAGGGTCTTCATGAGGCCGCCGTGGAGAAACCGGGTGGAATCACCGTCTCTGCGAAGAAGCTCTATGAGATCGTCCGCGAGCTGCCGGACGAACCTGTCCACCTCGAAGCGACGAAGAACTCGTTCCTCGCCATCAAATGCGCGCGAGTGAACATCAACCTTGCCGGGACCGCGGCTGAGGAATACCCGACCCTTCCGAGCTTCTCGCCCGAAAAGACAGTCCCCGTCCAAGCCGCCGTACTGTCGAGCATGATCGAGCGCACGATGTACGCATCTTCGGTGGATGAGACCCGGTACAACCTCAACGGCGTCCACCTCGAAGTCCTCTCGGAAAGTGGAAAGATCCGCATGGTGGCGACAGACGGCCACCGCCTCGCACAGGTCGACCGAACCTTGGCGGCGGACACGACGGCGCTCGCCAGCGGTGTCATCATCCCTCGCAAGGGCCTCGCTGAGTTGAAGCGGCTCGTCGACGAGGACGACTCCGACGAGATCGAGCTCGCCTTCGAAGGCAACAGCGGCCTGGCTCGCAAGGGGGATGTCACACTGGTGATGCGCCTGATCGAGGGCGAATTCCCGAACTACTCGCAAGTCGTCCCGAAGCAAATCAGCCGCAGAATCACTCTCCCTGCCGATGACCTCGGCCGGGCCCTCCGCCGCGTGGCGCTCCTTTCGTCCGAGCGCAGCCGCGCTGTGAAGATCGAGATCTCAGCGAACAAGCTAGCGATTTCCTCGAACAACCCGGACCTCGGCGAGGCGAGCGAAGAGATCGACATCGATTTCGACGGGGAGGGCTTGAGCATCGGTTTCAACGCGCGCTATCTGCTCGACGCAGTCAGCGCCCTGAAGGCAAAGGAGGTCACCCTCGGTTTCCAGGATGACACCTCGCCGGCCGAGCTCGTGCCGACGGATGATGAAGACACCCTCGGCGTGATTATGCCCATGCGGATCTGATCCGAAGAACGGCATCCGCTGCAAATGAAGACCTCATATGGCACGAGTCGAAAGAGGTGAAGTCTACGCCTTTACGGGTAGTTAACCGTTCACTAGTGTCTAGAAGCCGACCCGGCTACGTAGCGCTTTTCTGCGGCGCGCGTTCTGCCCACCAAGCGATCAGCGGCGATCGGCGAGGACGTCCCCAGAGAGGCCACCTGCCCCATTTTCGGCGGGTGGCGGCACCGGCCCCGACTACGGCGCCCGACAGGTTTTGATATTCAGTGAGCTATGACGCCAGCTCGATCGAGGTCCTCGAAGGCCTGGAGCCAGTCCGAAAGCGGCCGGCGATGTATATCGGGACGACGGGTCCCGATGGCCTGCACCACCTCGTTTATGAGGTCGTCGACAACGCAATCGATGAAGCGCTCGCCGGTTATTGCAGCGCGGTCGAGATTACGATCCACGGCGACGACAGCGTAACGGTTTCCGATGACGGACGCGGCATCCCCGTCGGTGAACATCCAACGGAGAAGCGCCCCGCGGCCGAGGTCGTCATGACGACCCTCCATGCCGGTGGGAAATTCAACGAGAACAATTACAAGGTCTCCGGCGGTCTTCACGGGGTTGGCGTGTCGTGTGTCAACGCGCTCTCCGATCGGCTCGAGATGGAGATTTGCCGCGACGGTGAGGTCTGGCGGCAGACGTACCAACGCGGCGCGCCGACTATGGATCTGACG